>ENA-ORSA01000168-ORSA01000168.1-human-gut-metagenome-genome-assembly--contig:-NODE-168-length-80521-cov-19.123294_pt1 | contig 80521 bp, 62 predicted proteins | sample MGYA00242179_ERZ509142 | MGnify/ENA primary metagenome ERZ509142 (study PRJEB26280, sample SAMEA2338659) | human gut metagenome | biome: human gut; feature: human-associated habitat; material: faeces... | reverse complement strand
TTCAGAACGAGCTTCCAAATTAGAGTTTAAAGTCAAACAAACTTGACGGTTCGTTTTTCTTCTACCCAAGAACGAATTTCTTCATTCTCGCTTCTTGTACTACTTTATCTGTCTTATGTAAATCTTTTCAAAGAACTCTTTCTTCATTCGCTTTTCCAGAACGCTTTTCAATCTCGTTTTGCTTGAGGTTTCGTTCGTTCTAGAAAGCGGATGCAAAGGTATGACTTTTTTCCGTATCTCCAAAACTTTTGCTAAGAAAATTCAGCATCTTTGCTGTATTTTTATCGCAAATTGATTCATATCAACCATTCTCTGTTTGCGCAAACAACTACACCTTATTATGTATTTAAGGCTCCATATTAAAGTGCATACTGCAACCCTATGCTACAATCGAAAGTGTCAGACAACACCTTGTCGTGATATTTATAATGCGTGTCGCGCCAATAATTGGACACTTTCATGTCGAGATTGATGCGCTTAGACAATGCCAGACAGAAGCGGGCATTGAGCACGAGCAGCGAAGAGTTACCCTTATCGCCCTGGGCATTGAGATAAATTGGGTTGGTATTTGCCACATCCTTGTTCTCATAACCCTTCCATGTGAATATACGATAGTAATCAGCACCAAACGACATGCTGCCAACTTTGCCGAATTCCATCAAGCAACTTGCCTTAACGCTGTATCCGCTACCCATATTGTAGTCGCGGTCGATTACATGATAGTAGTCGCTAAGGCTTCCGCCAAGCAGTATGCCGTCAACGAAGATACGCTGCTCGAGTTTAGTAAGATTGCCCACCTTGGGGAAACGGCAGATAAAGCCCGGACCTATAGAAGCTGCCTCCGAGATGCGATAAGGCACAATGTCCGAACCGTTCTTCACGGGTTCGGAGTCGTAATAGTTGAAGTGCTGGAACAATCCGAACACCATATCAGCACCATTCGAGATGGTTACGGGCATGCTCCACAATCGTCCCAGAAGATGAACGCCCGTGATGAGCGGTTGGTTTCCACTTAGTCCGAACTGCAAGTCGGCAGTGAAGTAGTCGTACGGCTTAGTCTGCTCACGGTCGAACGGATCGCCATAGGCAAGGTTGAACTGTATATACGGATTGCCCTCACCACGAAACAGCGCACCATTATCTGCAAGATAGCGATAGCTAACCGACGCAGCAAAGTGAACCGGAATGCTCTCATAGTCGTGATACTTGTAATAGCTGTTGCGCACACGCCAAGCATCGCCATACAGAATACGATTAAGTCCCTTGATAGGACAAATCAAAGTGCCGATAAACTCACGCATGAAGCGAGGAAAACCACGCAAGCGGTCGTCGTAGACAAGATTGCTAATACGATTGGTCACCTCACCTATGCACACTCCACCGAACGTAGTAGCCATGAGGTCGTTGATGGCAGGCGGCTCAATCTCGCACGTCGTCTCCCACATCAGGCTTCCACAGAACGAGTAAGGCACTGATTCCCAGAACGACATGCCATGCGAACGGGCAGCATTGAAATAGAGTCCGCCATGATAAGGATGAGCAAAAAGATTGGTCGAGAACTGGTCGTTGTCCCAGACGAATCCCGTCTTGATATTGTTCTTGATACTGCTCCATGAAATCTTGGCAAACTCCTCGTTCATGACATATCGGTCGAAGAACTGCACACCAACATTGATGCCGAATGCTTCGAGTGCAGCACGCCACGGATGTTTCTTCTGTCGCATCGGATCATCGAAAGCAAATGCTGTAGTATCAGCCCCATAGCCCTTCAGACCATACTCATCGTCAGCAGCAGTATAGAAATGCCTGTTGCGCGAGAGTCGCCATGCCAGACCAGCCTCGAATATGGCACGTTGCCTGTAGCGTCGTGCGTGGTTGTAGTATCGTGTGTCGCCATAGCCCACAGTAGCAAACAGGCTCGTGTAATTGCCCAGTATCAGGTCGGCATTAAGACGAGCCTGAAGCGAAAACAGACGTTCGGGCTTGCTGTTGGAATTCTCCTCAAACGACTCGATATGATAATATCCGAGGTCGCCACTGAGCGAAAAACGCGGAGTGATGTTGAAGTATTGGCCTATACGATAGAACAAAGCGCCCGAGAAATGCTTGTCGAGTCCAAAGTAATGGGTGCCTACACCTATTATATTATAGGTGCTTCGGTTGCGGAAACGTATAGCCAAGTTGGTTTTGGTAGCCGTTCCGCCGTAAGTCATGATGTCGATACGGGTATTAGGATTGACATTGACGAGTCCAATCTTATGAGCGAGCGTGTCGCGACTGTAGTTGATAAATCCAATCTGCACGCCTCGCGGATGTGCGACACACACGTTAAGCAGTCCTATCTGCGAACCGTTGAGCGTATCGGCATAGTTATAAAATCCGGTCTGAGCGCCTCGCATATACGACGAACAGATATTGGTGCCACCTATCTGCATGCCACGCTTCATGCCCAGCGAGATATTGGACAGGGCACTCAACTGTATGCCGCGAAATCCCTCGCCAGCCACATTATTAAACATAGCCACCTGAACACCATTGCCACTTTGCAACAGATTGGACACGCCAGAAATCTGCACGCCACGCATGTCGCTGCCTACAGCATTGACAACGCCAGCAATGTTGACACCACGCAACTGTCTGCGCACCGTAGCCGAGAAACTTCCTATCTGCACACCGCGCAAAGTGTCAACGTCGCCAAACAACGCCACATTGCCACTGCTGTATAATGTAGAGTCGGCACCATGATGATTGATGCCGACTCCGATGTTGTGAGTTTTGCGGAAATCGTCCTGCGCCTGCCCCATAAGAGCCGAAAACGAGAAGAAAGCCGCCAATATGAGTCTTATATTCATTTTTTACCGAAACACTTGTCTACTATAAGCGCCAGCGCACCATCGCCGGTCACGTTGCACGCCGTGCCGAAGCTGTCCATAGCAATGTAAAGCGCTATCATCAGCGCGAGCGACTGCTGGTCGAAACCGAGCATTGACGAGAGGATGCCGAGGGCAGCCATGATGGCTCCACCGGGCACACCCGGCGCTGCAACCATCGTCACACCGAGCATCAATATGAATCCCGCCATCATCTGGAAGTCGTAAGCTATGCCCTGCATCATCATGAGTGCAAGCGAGCAAGCCACAATCTTCATCGTACTGCCCGACAGATGGATAGTGGCACACAGCGGAATCACAAATCCGGCTATGTCCTTGTCCACACCGTTGATAATGGTCTGGCGCAGCGTGACGGGAATAGTAGCAGCCGACGACTGCGTGCCGAGTGCCGTGAAATAAGCCGGCATCATATTGCCAAGCATCCTGAACGGATTCTTATGTACGAAGAACGATGCCACAATATACTGGAATATGAGCAGGAATATGTGCATGACGAATATCACGCCGATAATCTTTACAAACACGCTGAGCACCTTGAACACCTCGCCCGAATGGGTCATGTTGAAGAATATGCCGAAGATGTAGATTGGCAGCAACGGCAGCACCACCACCTGTATGGTCTTGGTGATGATATCGCGGAACTCGCCGAACACGTTCTTCAGCGCCTTGCCGTCCAGATGGGCAATGCCCAATCCGAGCGTGAACGCCATCACCAACGAAGTCATGACATTGAGCGGTGCCGGAATGGCAACGGTGAAATAGGGCTTGATGCCCTCAGCCTGACTGATCTGGGCTATCTTCAGATTGTCGGAGATGAGCGACGGGAAGAAGGTCTGCCCCACTCCATACGAGAGGAAGCCGGAGAATATCGTTGCTCCATAAGCCAACAGCGCCGTGACAAGCAACAGCTTGCCCGCACCCTTGCCTATATCGGCAATGGCAGGGGTGACGAGTCCGACGATAATGAGTGGAATCAAGAATCCGAGGAACTCACTGAACAGCGCGTTGAACGTAACGAACACGCGCACTGGCATGTCGGGTGAGACGATGCCAAGACAGATGCCAAGGATGATGGCAACGATGATTTTAGGCAGTAGGCCGAACTTTAATTTCTTCATAGCACACAATTATCTGCACAAGGCTGAATGAGCTACAAATTTAACGAAAAGAACTGAAAGTCACAAATTCACATACAAAGATAAGCTACATTTGTTTCTATACATCCATATTTATCAATTATTTTGCCTAATTTTGCAGTCAACAACCCACCCCACTTTATTATATATAGACAATAAGACATGAACTTGCCATCTGACTTCATCTCATACACCCGTCAACTCATGGGCAACGAACTGTACAGCCGCCTTGAGGAGGGACTTGATTCACAAGAGTCGCCCGTAAGCATACGCCTCAATCCGTTCAAGGCGCAGTCGCTTGACGTGACCGAAGGACTATACGACTGCACCGTACCATGGTGCAGTGCCACCGGACGTTATCTGCGCGAACGCCCCAACTTCACCTTCGACCCTCTGCTGCATGCCGGATTGTACTATGTGCAGGAAGCCGCTTCGATGATAGTAGACCACATTGTGCGCACATTCATCAACCAACCCGTGCGCATGCTCGACCTCTGTGCAGCACCGGGAGGCAAGTCGACAGCCCTGCGTGCAGCCCTTCCCGAAGGATCGGTGCTCTTCTCGAACGAACCTATACGCACCCGTGCACAGATACTGAGCGAAAACCTGCAGAAGTTCGGACACGAAGACGTCATCGTAACCAACAACTATCCGCGCGACTATCGCAAGGCGGGCATCATGTTCGACGCAATACTTGCCGACGTGCCGTGCTCGGGCGAGGGAATGTTTCGCAAGGACGACGGTGCAAGAGCGGAATGGAGCCAGCAGAATGTGGACAACTGCTGGCAGCTGCAACGCGAAATTGTGAGCGATATATGGAAATGTCTGCAACCCGGAGGACTGCTCATCTACTCTACATGCACGTTCAATGCGCACGAAGACGAGGAGAACGTAGAGTGGATAGCAAGCGAATTGGGTGCCGACATAATAGAGTTGCCCGTCGAAGAGTCGTGGGACATAACGCCTGCTGTAGTAGGCAATGTTCCTGTATGCCGCTTCCTGCCGGGCATAAGCCGTAGCGAAGGACTGTTTGTAGCCGTTCTGCGCAAACACGGCGAGAGCGAAACGACAGCATTGAACGCCTCTGCCACCAACTCCAAACCAAAGAAAGACCGCAAGAACCAGCGCAAGCAGACTGCACAAGGCGGCAAGCAGCAGTCGACAGACACGATGCAGGCACTGCGCACGCCCGACAACTTCACAGCCCGACGCAACGGCGATGAAATAGTAGCTATACCCAAACGATGGGCTGACACTTACGACACGGCAGCCTCAACGCTTAAGATTATGCACGCAGGCGTGACACTCGGCACCGAGAAGGGACGCGACATCATACCCGACCAGTCGCTTGCTCTGTCGCGACAACTCAACATCGACGCCTATCCACACGTGGAACTCGGCTATGCCGAAGCCATCAACTTCCTGCGCAAGGAAGCCGTAACGCTTCCAGAAGGAACACCCCGCGGATTTGTCGTAGTGACATACCTGGGCTATCCGCTCGGTATGGAAAAGAACATAGGCAACCGCGCCAACAACCTCTACCCTACCGAATGGCGCATCAAGAGCACACACGTGCCCGAATCGGAATGCCACGTGATTGCCAAAATATAACATTTAACACTTAACACTTAACAATAAAAACAAGCAATGCAACAATACTTAAAGCTTCTTGACCGCATCCTTACCGAGGGTGCTACCAAGACCGACCGCACCGGAACCGGCACCATGAGCGTGTTCGGCAACCAAATGCGATTTGACATGGCCGACGGATTTCCGTTGCTGACAACCAAAAAACTGCACCTCAAGTCGATAATCTACGAATTGCTGTGGTTCTTGCGTGGCGACACAAACGTACACTATCTGCAGGAGCACGGTGTGCGTATATGGAACGAATGGGCTGACGAGAATGGCGAGCTCGGTCCGGTGTACGGACATCAGTGGCGTTCGTGGCCCGACTACAACGGTGGCACTATCGACCAGATACAGAACGTTGTGGATATGATAAAGAACCATCCCGACTCGCGCCGTATGATGGTGACAGCATGGAACCCTGCTGAGGTGGAACAGATGGCACTGCCTCCATGTCACTGCCTCTTCCAGTTCTACGTTGCCGACGGCCGACTCTCGCTGCAACTCTATCAGCGCTCTGCCGACACCTTCCTTGGCGTGCCGTTCAATATCGCTTCGTACGCTCTGCTTTTGCAGATGATGGCTCAGGTGACCGGATTGCAGCCGGGCGAATTCATACATACCACTGGCGATACACACCTCTATCTCAACCATCTCGACCAGGCACGTCTGCAACTGACACGCACTCCGCGCCCATTGCCGACAATGAAGATCAACCCCGACGTGAAGAACCTCTTCGATTTCCACTACGAAGACTTCCAGCTCGAAGGTTACGACCCATGGCCGCATATCGCTGCAACAGTTAGCGTTTAGCTCTCGTGCTTGGCACGAGAGAATTTTGAATTTTGAGTTTTGAATTTTGAATTAGTCGGCTACGCCGATTAGGATTTTTTGAATTTTGAGTTTTGATTTTTGAATGTTGAATTGTCGGCTACGCCGATTAGGAATTATTCAATTTTGAATTCAAAACTCAAAATTGCCATCGGCTACAATTCAAAACTCAAAATTCAAAATTGCCAAAAGCAACAATTCAAAACTCAAAACTCAAAATTCAAAACTCAAAATGATAACAATAATCGCTGCCGTTGCCGCCAACCGCGCCATCGGTCTTAACAACAAATTGCTGTACTGGTTGCCCAACGACCTCAAGCGCTTCAAGGCACTTACCACGGGCCACACAATAATCATGGGACGCCGCACATTTGAGTCGTTGCCCAAGGGAGCATTGCCCAATCGTCGCAATGTAGTATTGAGCCGCACAGAAACCGAGTTTCCGGGCTGCGACACCTATCGCTCACTCGACGAAGCATTGGCACACTGCTCTAAAGATGAGGATATATATATAATAGGTGGAGCGAGCGTCTATGAGCAGGCACTCAGCCTTGCCGACCGCCTCTGTCTGACCGAGGTACACGACACACCAGCCGAAGCCGACGCCTTCTTCCCCGAATACAACGGATGGAAAGAAGCTATGCGCGAGGAGCATACCACCGACGAGAAGCATCATCAAAACTATGCTTTCGTTGACTACGTAAAGAAATAATAAACGGATAAAAAAGCACTTGAAAACGGATAAAAACACGCCTGAAAACAGCTGAAAATACATTCCGTTTTCAAATGTAGTCCTTTTGCATTGCAAATGTATTCGTTTTGCCTTGCAAAAGGACTACTTTTGTATAGTAAAAGGACTCCTTTTGAAAGCCAAAAGGACTACATTTTTTAGGGGTTTGATTATTAGTGTTTGATCGTCAATTGTTGTTCATCCGACAATTCGAGTGACAATGATGTAAAATTCAAGTTTTGTGAGTAAATTGACAATGTAAATTGTAGAAGGAGGGTGTATCAAAAGTCAATTATTCGGGCTGAAAGCCCAATAAGCTCATAACCCATGGCAGCACCCTGGGTGTACAGGGCGCATTGGTATTTACGATACTTTTTTCCCAGGGTGTTGCCCTGGGCTATGAGCTTCTGCCCCCTTCGGGGCGCGCTGCCTTGACTTTTGAGTATCTATTACTCCTCTACTACTTCTTCCTGCTCGTCATCAAAATCTTCCTCAACGGGCAATTCGCTGATAGGAATCTGACGATTGATGGCGGCATTGAACGAAATCACCGTCTCCGAACGCGACAGACCGAGGGGCTGCAACTTGTCGTGGATAATGTTGAGCAGATGATGGTTGTTGCGGGCATATATCTTTATGAACATGTCGAAACCACCTGTCGTGTAGTGACATTCCACTACTTCAGGAATCTTCTTCAGTTCCTCAACTACGTCATCAAACTTAGCCGGGTTCTGCAAGTACAAACCTATGTAGGCGCACGTTTCATATCCAACCTTCTCCGGATCAACAATGAACTGCGAACCTTTCAATATTCCGAGATTAGTAAGTTTCTGAATGCGCTGGTGAATAGCAGCGCCACTTACATTGCAAGAACGTGCCACCTCCAAGAACGGGATGCGGGCATCTCCTGCAATGAGTCGGAGTATTTTCTTGTCAAGTAAATCTAAATTGTGATGTGCCATTTATAAAATGTTGTTTTTAATACATCGCAAAGGTAGTATAAAATTACGATATACACAATTATTAGCCCAAAAACTAACAATTTATAACCTGACAATAAGAATAAAAGATTTATTTGCGCTGCTCAGCCGAATAATTGATGCGTTCTACATGTGCCCTGCGCAGTGCTTGCTTCACATCGGTTATCATTCCCATTGGTGTCTGTTGGTCGGCCTTGACGGATACTGTCTGGCGCGCACGGTCTTCGTCCGACATACGACGGCGCTCTGCCGACATGAATCCGGCAATGTCCGAGGGTGTGGCAATGCGGTCGTTTATCTGCATCTGAAATCCGTTATTGCCGCCGTCTGACGCTGCTTGGCTCCGTGCCGATGCAGCCTTGCCCAGCCCAGGCGCTGCCGTCGGACGTCCGATGTATATATACGACACAGCCGTCTTCTTCGTCAGGCGTGTCAGTTCGGTGCCTTGAGGCACACGGAAGCTTACCTTCAGCGTAACGGTACGCATGTGCGTCACCACCATAAAGAAGAAAAGCACGGTGAATATCAAGTCGGGCAGCGACGCAGTGTTCAACTGCGGCATCTGTCTGCGGTCACGATTGCCGAATATCATGGCTTGCCTCCTTTCTGCATTGTGCCATCTGCACCTGCCGGTGCTGTCGTAGTGGCGGCATCGGCCGACGTCCTGTACGTTTCGAGTATGTGCTGCGGACACGCCTTGCGCACCTTCTGGCGTTCAGCCTCCGACAGTTGGGCATAGCCAGTACGGTATTTCTTGCGTGCTATGCGGTCGCGCACGTCGGCATAAGCTCCCACTATAGCATTCTCAAGAGCAAAGTAAGTGTTGTAGTCGGCAGCCGGATCGGTGTCGATGCTTATAACGTGATGCTCGCCACGCTTGCCCACAAACTCGGCTACACGGCTGCGCACCTGACTCATATTGATAGGCTGGGCATCGAGCGTGAGCTTTCCGTTGGCATCAATAGCAAACGCCATGGTGTTCGCACGTTCCACCTCCACCACCTCAGCATTCTGTTCCTGCTCGTTGTCGAGCGGCGGAAGCTGGCGCACGAGTCCACGGTCCACATCCATCGACGTTGTGACGAGGAAGAATGTGAGCAACATGAACGATATGTCGGCAGTGGCGGTGGTGTTGAGTACCGGCACTCTGTGTTGTCTGCGTTTTATTAACATGGTCAGTGAGATTTACGTATGTATCGTGTGGCACCATACACCACAGCCGCAATGGCGGCTACAATCATCAACAGCGATGTGCCGACAAACATGCCCGAAGCACGCAACCAGAAGTTGTCGGTGTAGGCAGCGCCATTGACTTTAAGTGCATCGGTTGACGACAAGGCGAACGTCAGCACCAGCAAGAGCAGCGTGCCCAACGCCACACACACCGAAATGCGGCGTGCCGGAATGTTGTTTACGACACGGTTTTCGTCGCCGTTAATGCGCATTCCCCTTATCATGGTCCACACCATAAGCGCCAGCGTGCCGCCCGTGAGCAACAGCATGAACGTCACTACAGCACCCGTAAGCAGCGGAGCGTTATAGTCGAAGTTGTATTCGTAGGGCATGTCATAGCCTATAAGCCTGAACAGCAAGCCCAACACCACTATCAAGCCTATGAGCACATAGAATACAAAGCCCGAAAGGCGCTCGGTGGCATAGTGTCTGAAATCTATCTTCTTCATAATGTGAGTGCTTGTCAACCCTTATACTTCAGTATCGCGTCGAGCAGCGTTATGGCACTCTCCTCCATCTGCGCTGTCAGATGGTCGATTTTCGACAGCACATAGTTATAGAACAGCTGCAATATCAAGGCTACGATTATACCGAAGATGGTTGTGATGAGCGCCACCTTCATACCGGCAGCCACAATTGTGGGGTTGATGTCGCCCGCCAGCTGTATCTGTTCGAACGCCATAACCATACCGATAACCGTTCCCAAGAAGCCGAGCGACGGTGCCATGGCTATAAACAGAGTTATCCACGAACATCCCTTTTCAAGATTGGCTGCCTGAACCGTGCCGTATGCCGCCACCGAACGCTCTATGTCCTCTATCGGCGAATCAATGCGAAGCAGTCCCTGATAGCATATTGACGCAACGGGGCCGCGTGTATTGCGACACTGAGTCTTAGCTCCTTCTATGTCGCCAGCCTCTATCTTGGCGTCAATGTCGCGCATGAAGCGTTTGGCGTTAATCTCCGACAGGCTCAGATAGAGTATGCGCTCAATACAGAAAGCCAGTCCCAGCACAAGCGCCAGGGCTACAAGCGACATGAACGAAGCGTCGCCCTCAATGAATTTCTCCTTCAACACCTGGTGAAAGCCTGCGCTCTCGCCGTCGGCAAGTTCTTCTACCGGGGCTGCACAAGCCACAGCAGCCCGAGAGAACCACATCAATACTGTTATGACCACAGCCGACAGAGCTGTGTTTCTTGCTGAAAATTTTCTCATACAATGCAAAATTACCTATTTATTTTCGTATATACGGGTGTTTGAGTGTGTTTTTATCACTCTTCGCCCTCTATATCTTTCAATATCGTTACGGCCTCGCTCACGGTTGGAACTCCCGTCACCACCATCGAGCGCTTGCCCTTCACCTCCTTCAGATTGCAGCGACGGGCATGCGATGCTATGTAAGAGAGCATCTTGCCGAACGCCTGGCTCTTGTAATAAGCAGACTCGACGTTGCTCACAAACTGCATCTGCATGCGGCCCTGCTTGAGTATTATCTTCTCACATCCAAGACGTTTGCCATACCTACGCAGCGGAACCACCTGCAGCAACTCCTCGCCTTGTGGCGGAACAGGACCGAAACGGTCTGTCAGACGTTGGCGGTAGGCATCGAGCTGTGCGTCATCGGCAATATTGTCGAGTTCGCGATACAGCAGCATACGCTCCGAACTGCCCGGCACATAAGTCTCGGGGAAGTACATCTCGAGGTCGCTCTCTATGGCACAATCCTCCACAAATTCATCGCCCGAAATCTGTCTTCCCTGAGCAATCTCGGCTGCGTACATATCCTGGAATTCATCGTTCTTAAGCTCGGTGACCGCCTGATTCAATATCTTCTGATAGGTTTCGTAGCCCAGGTCTTCCATGAATCCGCTCTGTTCGGCACCCAGCAGGTTGCCAGCACCACGTATGTCAAGATCCTGCATGGCAAGATTGAATCCGCTGCCCAGTTCGGAGAAGTTCTCAAGAGCCTCCAGTCGGCGGCGTGCTTCGGGTGTGAGCACCGACTTGGGCGGAGCCAGCAGATAGCAGAAAGCCTTACGATTGGAGCGTCCCACACGTCCGCGCATCTGATGCAGGTCGCTCAGTCCGAAGCGGTGGGCATCGTTTATGATTATGGTGTTGGCATTGCTTATGTCGATGCCGTTCTCCACAATCGAGGTGGAGAGCAACACGTCGTAGTCGTAATTCATAAATCCTATGAGTATCTTCTCCAACTCCTCGGGATTCATCTGACCGTGACCGATGGCCACACGTGCGTCGGGCACATACTTGTGTATGAGCGATGCTATCTCGGGCAGAGTCGATATGCGGTCGTTGACGAAGTATACCTGTCCGTTGCGCGACATCTCGAAGTTGATGGCATCGGCTATTATCTCATGACCATACACGCCCAATTCGGTCTGCACCGGATAGCGGTTGGGTGGCGGAGTGCGTATGATGCTCATGTCGCGGGCACCCATCAGCGAGAATTGCAGGGTGCGTGGTATAGGTGTAGCCGACATAGTGAGCGTGTCGACATTGGTCTTCAGCTTGCGCAGGCGCTCCTTGGTAGACACTCCGAACTTCTGTTCCTCGTCGATGATGAGCAGTCCGAGGTCGTGCCATTCCACGGTCTTGCCTATAAGCTTGTGCGTTCCTATGAGTATGTCAATCTTGCCTTCCTTCAAATCGGCGAGCACCTGACGCGTCTGCTTGGCAGTTCGGGCACGCGACAGATAGTCTACACGCACGGGCATGTCCTTCAGTCGGTCGCAGAATGTGTTGTAATGCTGGAATGCCAGCACCGTAGTAGGCACCAGCACAGCCACCTGCTTGCCGTCGGTAGCGGCCTTGAAGGCAGCACGTATAGCCACCTCGGTCTTGCCGAAGCCCACGTCGCCGCATACCAGACGATCCATTGGGCGTGCACGTTCCATATCCGCCTTTACGTCCTGTGTGGCCTTCGACTGGTCGGGCGTGTCCTCATATAGGAACGAGGCTTCAAGTTCGTGCTGCAAGTAGGAGTCGGCAGAGAAAGCGAATCCCTTCTCACGACGACGCTTTGAGTACAGCTTTATCAGGTCGCGGGCAATGTCCTTGATGCGCTTCTTGGTGCGTTCCTTCAGTCGGTCCCACGCTCCTGTGCCCAATGTGCTCAGTCGTGGCGGCTCACCAGTGTCCTGACGGCGATACTTCGATATCTTATAGAGCGAGTGTATAGATACGTCGACTATGTCGCCGCGCTGGAAGTATATGCGAATGGCTTCCTGATAGGTGTCGCCGACGGGCACACGTACCAGTCCGCCAAACTTGCCTATACCGTAATCGACATGCACAATGAAGTCGCCCGGCTCCATTTCCTGCAACTCCTTCATCGTAAGCGCCATCTTGCCCGTACGCGCAGCGTCACTCTTGAGGTTGTACTTGTGGAATCGGTCGAATATCTGATGGTCGGTGAAGAAGCACAGGCGCAGGTCGTTATCGGCAAATCCCTCGTGCAGAGTATGGTCGACGGGTGTGAAATCGAGTCGGTCGGCTACACTCAACGCTTCCGAATTGGCCGACCCACTGGCATGCGTGTTGCGCAAAGCCTTCATCTCATCGCTGTCGAATATATCACGCAGACGACGTGTCTGTTTCTCCGAGTCGGCGAGTATATACAGCTTGTAGCCCTGCAGCAGATAGTCTTCGAGCGACTGTGCAAGCAGTTGGAAATTCTTGTGAAACAGAGGTTGGGGCGAAACGTTGAACGTTATGGTGGTCTGCGGAGTGCCCGTAGGCTGTGCGCCGAACTCTACCGTGCGGAAACGGCATATCTCCTCGCGGAAAACGGTGGGCGAAACGAGGTTGTTCTCCTTACGCATGTCGCGTATTATCTGCTGCTGTTCCACCTCTGTGGCAACCTCAAGGCGTTCGGTAAGGGCTTGACTGGAAAATCCGTCGTTGTATATCTGCTCTATCGACGAGCACAGATACAGCCGGTCTTTCATTACGAGCATGGTGTCGTCGGGCAACATTGTGGTGAAAGGCTGCTTCTGTTCGGCTGTACGGGCCAGCTCGGGCACGATGCTGACGCTTTGCTTTGAGTCCTTCGACAACTGGTCGGCCACTTCAAACGTACGTATAGTGTCCACTTCATCGCCAAAGAAGTCGATACGGAATGGCAATTCCGACGAATAACTATATACGTCGACAATACTGCCACGCATGGCAAACTGGCCCGGCTCGTAGACATAGTCCACCTCCGAGAAGCCGAATTCGCGCAACTTACGACCCAAGTCGGCAAGGTTGACAATGTCACCTACGGCTATGTTAATGGTGCGTTCGTCGAGCCGACGCTTTGAAACGACAAGTTCGCTGAGTGCCTCTGGACACGTCACAACATACAGAAAGGGGGCGACATTGCTATTGTCGGCACGCTTCTTGGCATTGCCACTCACGGCAGCAAGCCTGCTGAGCGTCTCAGTACGCAATATCTCGTTGGCAGCATCGCGCTGTGCGTACTTCACGGCACGCCGATAGGACGACGGAAAGAACAGCACGTTGTCAGTACCGAGTATCTGTGTCAGGTCGTGATAGAAGTATCCAGCCTCGTCGTTGTCCTGAAGGATAAAGACAGAAGTAAGCGTACTCTTCTCGCCTGATTTTTCACTTTTCCCTTTTACCTTTTCACTTTTCTCTTTTCTCTTTTCACTCTCCTTTCCTACGGCGGCAAAAAACACAGAAGCCGATGAGGCAAGTAATCCTTTCAGATATACATGCCTCATCGACTTGTCAGATATTATATTCAAAAAAGCCCCACACTGCGGCAGGGCTGAATATATGCTACTTATTTCTTTGATTTCCATAATTAGTGCTTGGCTACGGGATATTTTCTGAACCATCCGTCCCATCTGAGGCGCATGACTCCGAAGAATGCCTCACCGAAGATACCTCCGTTCATCTTGCTCACACCCTCACGACGATTCACAAAGATTACGGGCACTTCCTTAATCTTATATCCCATCTTGTAGGCGGTGTACTTCATCTCAATCTGGAAGGCATAGCCCTTGAAGCGCACCTGATCCAATGGTATCGACTCGAGCACACAACGACGGTAGCACTTGAATCCGGCTGTAGTGTCATGGACGTTGAATCCGGTGACAAAGCGCACGTACTTGGATGCGAAGTAGCTCATAAGCACACGGCCGATAGGCCAGTTCACCACGTTGACACCACTCACATAGCGCGAGCCGATAGCCACATCGTAGCCCTCGTCATGACATGCTGCATAGAGACGGGGAAGGTCGTTGGGGTCGTGCGAGAAGTCGGCATCCATCTCGAATATATAGTCGTAGTTGTGCTCAAGCGCCCACTTGAATCCGGCAATGTATGCCGTACCAAGTCCCAGCTTGCCCGAACGTTCCTTGATGAAGAGCCGGTCGGCAAACTCGGTGTCTATGAGTCGGTGTACAATGGCTGCCGTGCCGTCGGGACTTCCATCGTCGATGACAAGGATGTGGAAACACTTGCCGAGTGCAAACACCGCACGTATGATATTCTCTATGTTCTCCTTCTCATTATATGTGGGAATGATAACTATGCTGTCGCTATTATTCATATATGTGTCATTGAGTAATAATATATAAATAGGTGTATACTATTGTCGTGATGCAAAAATACAAAGATTATTCTAAAGCAATATACTTTTAGGAATAAAAAACCCTAAAATAAGGACTTACGTGCCTCATTACAGTTCCAATGTGCGCATCTCAGCATTCTGCATGGGGGCGATATCCTTCATAGGCCGATTGTAATACACGCTCTGTATCGCCTTGTTTATTATGCCGTGGCCTACTGCCAACACGGTCTTTCCAGCGTATTTAGTGCGTATGAAGTCAAGGAACCGGCTGCCTCGAAGCTTCATGGCCTCAAGCGTCTCAATGTCGTCGGGCCACACGGCATCCTTAAGGTCGGGGATATAACGGCCCGTAAACCCTCCCCAATCACGCTCACGCAGCAACTGGGTCTGCTCAATCTGCGGCTCGGCTCCATCGAAATGGGGCTGCGCTATGATTCGGCATGTGTCGTAGGCACGCTTAAGGTCGCTCGACACAAAGGCGTCGATAGGTGTCGATGTCATCTGTCGGGCTACGGCTTCAGCCTGCTCTATACCATGCAGGGTCAGACAACCCGGTGTCTGACCCTGCATTATTCTGTTTACATTGTCCACGGTCTCACCGTGACGGACAAGCAATAGTCGTGTCATTTGTTGTTTATTTGTTGTGCTCGGTGAGCCAGCGCTCAGCCTCAAGAGCAGCCTTGCAGCCCGAACCGGCAGCCACAATGGCCTGACGATAGGTCGGGTCAGCGCAGTCGCCTGCTGCAAAAACTCCGTCGACATTGGTGCGCGGTGAACTACCGATGGTCTTGATGTATCCTGTCTCGTCGCACTCTACAGCCGGGCGGAACACGTCGGTGTTGGGCTTGTGGCCGATAGCGAGGAAGAATCCGTCTATAGCTATGTCGTAATGAGTCTCGTCTGCCTCGCCCTTACGCTTAACGAGGTGTGCACCCTCAACGCCGTCCTCGCCAAAGAGTCCTTCGGTGTTGTGCTCGTAGAGTATTTCGATCTTCTCGTTGTCCTCAACGCGCTTGCGCATAACGTCAGAAGCACGCAGATAAGGCTTGCGTACAATCATGTACACCTTCTTGCACAGACCTGCCAGGTAGAGAGCCTCCTCGCAAGCTGTATCACCACCGCCTACAACGGCAACCGTACGCTTGCGATAGAAGAATCCGTCGCATGTGGCGCAGGCACTCACGCCCTGACCGTTATACTTCTTCTCATCGTCCAGACCAAGATACTTGGCGCTGGCACCGGTTGCTATGATTACTGTGTCAGCCTCAATCTCCACTCCAGTATCTGTAGTGAGCACGTATGGCTGCGATGCAAAGTCGGCCTTTACGATTGAACCCTCGCGCATGTCAACACCGAAACGCTCTGCCTGTTTGCGCAGGTCGAGCATCATCTGGTTGCCGTCAACGCCCTCGGGATAGCCGGGGAAGTTTTCTACTACGGTTGTCTGTGTCAGCTGTCCGCCAGTCTGTATGCCACAGTATTCTACCGGACTAAGGTTTGCACGACCTGCATATATTGCGGCTGTGTAACCAGCAGGGCCGCTACCAACGATGAGGCAGCGTACGTGTTCTCTGTTTTCCATTACTTATATTGTTTATAGTAGTTCTTCAATTTGTTTTGCTATGTTGTCGATGCTTTCTGTAGGTTCGAAGCGAGCCATCACCTGTCCGCGCTTGTTGACGAGGAATTTGGTGAAGTTCCATTTGATGTCGCTTGTCTCCTTATAGTCGGGATTCTCCTTTGAGAGGATTTCCTCGAGTACCGGTGTGAGCTTGTGTGCGGGGTCGAAACCTGCAAACGACTTCTGCTCCTTAAGGAACTTATAGAGCGGATCGGCATCGTCGCCGTTCACCTTTATCTTCTTAAACCGTGGAAACTCTGTGCCGTATGTCAGCTTGCAGAACTGATGTATCGACTCGTCGGTGCCTGGTGCCTGTGCTCCAAACTGATTGCAGGGGAAATCCAAGACCTCAAATCCCTGTGCGTGGTATTTTTCATAGAGTTTCTCCAACTCTTCGTACTGCGGTGTAAATCCGCATTTAGTGGCGGTATTGACAATGAGAAGCACTTCGTTGGCATACTCCTTCAGAGATACTTCCTTTCCTTTTCTGTCCTTTACAGAGAATTCATAAACAGTTCTCATTTTCTTTCCTTTTCTGTTTTTATGTGTTTCAATCTTTATATGAGGTACAAAATTAGATAAAAATAATGAGAAACAAGAAATACATTTACAATGATTTGTCAATTATAGTCAAAAAAAACATTATTTTTCTGCAATGCACTCTGCCTCAACAAGCCATTCCGGACGGCACACTTTGCCGTGTACTATGATGTATGGCACACTTGGAAAACGACTGCTGAATACGGCATCCACCACCTCATAGTCGCTTATGTCGCGCAGATATACTATGAAATAACGTATGTCGGACATCTTGGCATCGCCTTCGGCAAGCAGAGCCTCCACATTTTCAAGCAGTCTGTACGTCTGGCGTTCCACATCGCCCAGATACAGCACGTCGCCATGATTGTCTATACTTGCTGTACCCGAAACATAGTAGTGGCTGACATTGTCTACGGTGAGTCGTGTGGCACGTTCGAAAGCCACTCCATACTCATGCGTAGGATTAAGATATTCGGGAGCCTTTAGGTATGTCTTCTGCTCTTCGGCTATTTCGGGATAAGTCAGAAAGTCGATGGCTACACATGCATGACGCGACTGGCTGTCGCCACCAATACCCGTAGACGCTATGTAATGGTTGTCGGCGGTAAGCCCGTAACGCTCGAATATGTCGTTGCGTGCCTTCACCACACCAGCATAGTTGACGTCTATATCGGCTATGTATATCCATGTGCGCACCAGATGGGTGCTCATGTCAAGCCCATGCGCCTCCATATAGTTAATGTATTTCTCAAAGAGCATCATAGTCTGCATATACGAGCGATGGCCCTCTGCCTCGTCATCGCTAAGGCGGAGGCTGTGCAGACGGAAGCATTCGTCAAGATCGGATGTCTTCACGAGTACAGCAATCTTCGAACCGCACAATGGGGCTTGCCCTACTATGCTGCACGGAGCCTTGCTGAGCAGGTCGGTATACAATGGCGATTCTGTGAACATCGTGTTCTGATTGCGTATGTCGCTGAGGAATACTTTCGAGTAAACTATACGGCGACCATTCTGCTTCTCTTCATTGATATATTCGCCTACCGTAGCTTCGAGTTCTTCTATGCGCACAGCAAACGACTGTCTGTCTTTCGGATAAAAAATCTTGTAATTTTCCATGTCTTGTTTTATATGCAAATAGCTTTCTTATGACAACAAAATTACGCGTTTTTTACGCAACCTGCAAATATTAAGTGAATAATACCTATTAATAAGTAATGTACCGTTGGATACCCGGCTTTTTACTAATATTATTTTGTCACAAAAATGAAGAAAACGACACGATTAACATTTGTTAGTTTTTTTTAATTTCGCATATTTGTTATTTAATTGAAAATACCTAACTTTGAAAAAATTTAAATCAAACCTTAAAGTACAAACAAAAAAACATTCATCTATGAAACAAAACCATTATAACCAATCATTTGAGAAGAATGATATAATACATGCTGCAACCATGAAAAAAGTACTACTAATAATACTATTATTCACATTTGCGATACAGTCCCAAAGTATGCCCAGCTTCAAGGACACTATCATGGTGTGTTCTATTGTGAAGGACGAATTTACAGGTGAGGTAATAGGAAATGCTACAATTCATATATACGACGAGCAAAACAATCTTATAGCACAAGGTAAGACAAGCAGCCATGCTGGTTATACAAATAACCATATATCAAATTTCAGTATCTTTATACCTCGACGCAACAATACTGTTGTCTTTAAAATTACAGCGGACAACTATGAAGATTTTTCACACACATATCAGCTGAAGGCTGGTGCACGTGAAAAATATATAACTATATCACCCATTATACTAAAAAAGAAGCACAAGAAGATAAAAGAAGTAAAGCTCGACGAAGTTACTGTGACTACATCCAAAATCAAGATGGTGATGCATGGTGACACTATTGTATATAATGCTGATGCGTTCCAATTGTCAAACGGCTCCATGCTCGACGAATTGATACGCCGTCTGCCTGGTGTCCAACTTAAAGGTAACCAGATAACTGTGAACGGCAAGTTCGTCAGTTCGTTGCTTGTAAACGGTAGTGACTTCTTCAAGGGTGATCCAGCGATTGCTCTTCAAAATCTTCCGGCTTACACCGTCAATAAGCTAAAAGTGTATGAGCGTAAAGACGACATAGCCGAATTCGCCCAACAAAAGGACATAAAAGGTATGGCACCACTTGTAATGGATGTCAGTCTGAAACGTCAATATATGCAAGGTATGCTTGCGAATGCTGACTTAGGAATGGGTACTAAAGACAGATGGATGTCACGCCTTTTCGCATTGCGCTATACCAAATTGTCACGCATTGGAATATTTGCCAATCTCAATAATATAAACGACGAACGTGCACCTGGCACTAACGGAGAATGGGGAACAGCACAATTGGAAAACGGAACTTCAATACAAAAGAAAGTAGGTGCCGACTATCTGTTCAACAACAAGGACCGCTCTTTTGAGTTTTCCGGAAATACAACATTTGCACACGAAAATACCAACCAACAGTCAATCGTATCGTCAGAACGATTCCTACAAGGCGGTAATACTTACGGACGCAGCCGTAGTTATGGCAAAGAAACAGAGAGTTGGATTATGAGCATGAATACCATCAAAAAGAACTGGACCAGAACCAAAATAGAAATCTTACCGCAGTTTACATATTACAAGAATACGACTAACAATCTCGTACAAAGTGCCACTTTATCAGTTGCGCCCAACGAGAAATATCGTGGAGCTTCACTCGACTCGCTGTTTGCTTCACCAGCCAGCAAACACTTGAAGGAGGCATTGCTCAACCAATTGAGCGACCATCAACTCAACAGAATGCGGTATTATGACGGTAATCTCTCAGGCATGATTCAATGGAAAATGCCACAAAGTCCAGATGGTATCATTCTAAAGACAGAAAACCGCTACTTCAACAAGAAGAACGAGAACGCCTCCATCTACAATCTTAACTACAAAAACGGCATACAGGATTTCAGAAACAAGTATAACGACAAGTGGAACCTGAATCTCCGCACCATATGGGATGCTTGCTACTATTATAATGGCACTATTGACTACAAGTACAGATTCTCAGCTGGTCTGAAATACACACATATATACGACAAGAACAACAACGACTTATTCCGACTCGACAAATATGCCGAGTATGGAGGGGCAAGCAATGTAGGTGTGGGCTATCTGCCATCAACCCGCGACTCCCTACAACGTACAATTGACGCTGACAACAGCTTCCGTTCGCATATAAACAAGGACCGCTACGAACTGACTGGAAGAACTCCCAGTATAAAACTTCCGATTTTCGGTCTACATGCATTTTTATCACCCGGAGTGAACTATCGTAGCGAGCGTATCGACTATACGCGAGGTGCGTACAAAAAGAAAATGACACGCAACCTATGGTCGTTAGAACCTACACTTTTCGTAGGTAAAGATAACTGTCATTTCAAATACAATGTGAAGAAAGTTCTACCTGAACTTACAGACATTCTCGACATCACGACAACCGACAACCCTCTGAATATATGGAGTGGCAATCCGAATCTGAAAAATACAGACATCCACAGGATTGATTTTTTCAGAGGATTCTACAAGTATGATGAAAACTATACAAGCCGTAGGGCGATAGAAATCAAAGCCTACTGGCAGTTGATGCGCAACGCAATCGGACAATATGTAACTTACGACCGCAATACGGGCGTGGTACATTCCACACCTATGAACATCAACGGCAACTGGGATATGGGAGCCTCATTCGATTTCAATGGCATTCTTGACAAGAAGAATCGTTTCACATTGTCGAACAGGACTGAAATAGGCTATATCAACAGCGTTGACTATGTGGCAATTGAGGGAGAGTCGGGAAAGAATCCGCGCTCATCAGTACGCACAGCCAAAGCCAACGAGACAGTATCGCTCGACTACAGTTTTGGCAAATACTCATTCGGTGCCAAGTTGCGTTGTGCCTACATCCACGCTGAGGGTAGCCGTGAGGATTTCAAGACCATCAATACAGCTGATGTTGATTATGGTCTGAACGCTACACTTGAATTGCCGCTAAAGCTTAGGCTGTTTACCGACATTACACTCTATAGTCGCTACGGCTACTCAGACAAGTCGATGAATACGAATAATCTTGTATGGAATGCCCGACTGGAGCGCACATTCGGCAAGTTTACTGTTATGGCTGACGGTTTCGACCTGCTCGGAAAACTCTCAAACGTACGTAAGGTTATAAATGCACAGGGACGCACCGAGACATGGTATAACACGGTGCCACGCTACGCAATGCTACACATTATGTATAAGCTGCACTTCAAACCAAAGCGCTAAAAAAACATTAGTTATCATAGAGGGTACATCAATACCCAATTATACGGGCTGAAAGCCCAATAAGCACATAGCCCAGGGCAACGCCCTGAGGTAAAAGCCAACAAAAACAATGCGCCCTGTAAGGGCAAAAGCGTTAATTATCAATGCTTTTGCCCTTAACAGGGCGTTTTGCTATTTTCAATCCGTAGACCCAAGGCGCTGCCTTGAGCTATGTGCTTATTGGGCTTTCAGCCCACTTTGTATAAGTTTTAACAAACCCTCATTTTTTATGGGCGACGTTATGAGTTCGGGCAGATTGTACGTCTTCATGAATGTCTCGTAGAACAAGGGCGACTTCTGTGGCAACACGAAAGGCTTGTCGAAGCGTCCGGTCGTTGTATTGAAATGGGCGAAATAAGGGCGTGCCCATCCTCCGTCCATACGCTTGCTGCTGAACACCATCCATCTGCCAGTAGACGACCATGTATGGAAACTGTCCACATCCTTACTGTTTATTTCCTCTATACGGCGCACCTTGCCAGTCTTGGTATCAAGAATGGCGAGGTCGGCTTCTTTGTGCCATATAGAGAAGTTGCCATAGTCGAACTCCACAAACACCACATATCTGCCATCGGGCGACACACGAGGCAGACTGACCGTATGCTTCGTGGCACTCGCCTCATACACACATTCCGGTTTGCCGAAAGCCCTTGCCTTGGCATCGAAGCTGACACGCCAAAGGTCGTAGCGCAGGCTGTCGAATGACATGTTCTTGGTATAGGCATTGCCACGGCAGAAGTACAAAGTCTTGCCGTCGGGAGTCCAAGCGGGGAATGTCTCCATAGCGTTGTCGCCGCTAAGCTCGGGCGAGGTGATTATAACGTCGTTGGCAATGTCATAGACACCAAGATCGGCTGCAAGGTCGCTCACCTCAATAGGTTTCTGTCCGCTTGAATGGAAGAACTGCTGTATCTCGTTCATCGAGAAAGCTATGAACTGTCCGCTTGGATGCCATCCGGCATAGGTAGCACCCATTTTTACAGTAGGACACTTTGGAGCTACCTTCTTCACCTTGCCGTCGTGACTGATAAGCGTGCCGCCATTCTTGCCACGCACATGCAGCATAAAGTCGCGTGTGGAGTTCTGTCGGAACGTGTGGCAATTGATACATTGCTTGCCGAAGTCACGGTTTTCGAGTATTGGTGTCTCGTCGTAGTTGGTAAGATTACGCTGGTATATTCCCATCTCGTTCCACAACTCATAGCCTGGATACAAGAGTCGGTAGACCAAGTACCGGTCGATGGTGTCGCCACTCACATAATTTGTTATAGGCTTGTATTCGGTCCATTTGCCGTCGCGCTTCACTCCAACGGCTATCTGTATCTTGCCATTCTTGTTGTCGGCAAGCATCTTGTGCCAAGAGTCTTCGGGAATAATCACTTCGTTATCGGTGGAAGCTTCACGATAGTATTCCTTTCCTCCGGCTGTCATCACCACCTGATAGGCATCGCCCTCCTGATTGATGCGGAAATTGGCAGGAGCAATATTAACGGGCAGAGTCACACCCGTATAATCAGGATATATCTGCACCTGTGCGTTGGCGTAGACATCAGCCTTCTGGTAGCCGCCCTCACATGAAGCAAGCAGCAAAAGAGCGGCGAAGGAGAATATTGTTGATTTAATATTGATTTGCATCTGTATATTTTTGGTTTTCTATTCCTAATTTCTTTTCAGATATTATCAGTACCGTTTTTAGTACCGTCTAACTGGTACTGGAGTTTATATTGAATTGTACTGAGGTCTCTATTGAATGACGTGCGACCATCAGTCAATATACCAGATTTATTCTTTCTTTAATCGGTTGCCATACGGGCTGACATAGTTGAGATAGAACCAGTAAGTATTACCGAATTCTGCCTGCAAAGCAGCTATATTTCCAGTTTGTGCAAGCTGAGCATACTGTTGGAAACGGTTCTGCGTATCGCTGCCCGGCTGCAATCCCTTTGTGTCGTTGCCTCCAAGCTGATAGACAAGCAGGGCCTCATCGAATATGCGTGGCATCTGCTTGTAGAAGCTACTGGCAAGCGGAAGGTTCTCGACAAAGCGCGACAAGTTGTTGGAGAGCAGAAGGTCGCACATCAGAAACTCGTAAGCCATGCGGTTGTGTGGGTCTTGCGTGAGCACATATTGCAGATTAGGACCGATGTTGAGAATGTTCACGAAGTTTGCTTTCTCTGATTCCTTTATGCTGAAAGCACGCAACCCCTCTATCTGTCCGCTCTCCACACAGGCCTCCAATCTGTCTGCCTCGTCATTATAGAACAGACTCTGGCGCAAACGTGCTATGTATTTACGGGCTATCGTCTTGCGACGGTTGATGATGTTGTAGCGTGCAAGGTTGATGAGTCGTGGAGCCGTCTCGCCCCACACCACCATAGCTTCAAACTCCCAGTGCTGTGCATCGTTTATACAACCGAGCTGTTCAAGCAGATAGTGGCCATACTCGGTCTCGCGTGTGCGGCTCTGCCACGGAAAGTAAAGGGCATTGATGCCTACAACGGGCTGATAGTCGAACAGACGGTCGAGCAACTCGCCCTTGTTGTAGAGGGCTATGTTGTGGAAATAGAAAATAAGCGGATTGGGCTGTCTCTGATTGTCAAGATAGCGTTCGGTGTGATGCAGGGCTTCGTCCCAGTTGTGACGGTCTATGGCTTGCTGCGCCTTAATCATGCGAAACTCGCTCATCGAGAAGGTGCGCAAGAAGCTATAGCCCGATGCTAAAGATATGACTGCTAACGAAACGATTGAAACTGCCACATACTTCCAACCCTTAAGCTGAAATTGTCTGATTGTCTTGCCCTTTGCCAAGAAACATGCCGGCACGGAAAGAACGGCTAAGACTATAAATGCCCACACCACAACCGACAGAGTATGCGACAAGCCTGCTGTCCACACCCAAAGGGCAAGCGAGGGAATGAGCGAAAGGCGCAATATGTCCTCACGACGTGTGAGCACAGTAAGTATGCGCCACGACATAAGATATATTGCCGTGAGCAAGGCAGACATTACTGCCGCGCCAAGTAGCGGATAATAGAAAAACTGCACGACAAAAGCCGTGAGCCAGCCGGTGAGTGTCTGGCTATGGTAATAGTCGGCTGTATATAGAAACAGCTGATGCTGCTCGTTGTAGTACAATACATGCGACAGCAAATCGGTGTATGACGCAAAGAATACGCCAAACAGCACAAGGGCTAACAGATAGTGAAGAGACTTTCTCATTTACTGAATTCGTAAGTTAGCTAAGGTTAATACAAAAAGGAGTGTGCCATAAAAGGACTAATACTCATCCTTATTGACACACTCCTATTTATTATTTACGTTTTATATTTCTTATTTCTTGCCATAACCCGGGTTCTGCTTGAGTTTCGGGTTGAGGTCCATCTCTGTCTGCGGAATCGGATAGATGTAGTTGTGGTCAGAATACTTGCTGCCCGGAAGCTCCACATGCTCTGTACCTACGTAAGGAGTGAAGTTCTCGCCATTGAGAGTCCAAACCATACTGTGATACTTGCGGTTGAGCACTTCCTTAGCGTCTCCCCAACGACGGAGGTTCCACTTACGGATGTCGCCCTCAAGAGCAAACTCTACACGCCACTCGTTCTTGATACGCTTCAAGAGGTCGGCCTGTGTTCCGCAATATGTAGGCTTGCTGGCATCGGTCTTCTGCAACGCTGGCATACCCACACGTGCACGTACCTTATTGACTGCATCGAATGCCTCCTGACAGAGCGGATTGAGATTGTTCATTGCCTCAGCGTATGTGAGCAGAACTTCAGCATAACGAATCAGCACATAGTCCTTACCCATATCCCATCCAGTTGAAGCGGGGTCGATAGCAGGATCAAGCCACTTCTGCTGATAGTAGCCAGTCTCAGTAGCATCACCATGACGACCTATACCTGTATTGCCGCTGCTTGCAAGAGGAGCCACCTTAATAGTTGTACCATACATAACCTCACCGTCGTGCAGAACGTTAACCTCAAGACGTGGGTCACGATTGGCAAACGGATTGGCTGGGTCGAAAATCTGAGAGAGCTGTCTTGCTGTCGGGTTGCCGTTATTATCACGTGCCACTACGCCAGCAGCACTTGACTCATATATCGGGCTACCGTCCTTATCCTCGAAAGCATCAACAAGATCCTGAGTCGGGTCCATACCGCCCCATCCGAGTGTCGGGAAACATTCCCAACCAATAAGGTAGTTGCCATTCTCAGCAGCCTTGTATTGGATAACGAGTATGTTCTCGCAGCAACCGTCGGTCTCCTCCCAGAACAGGTTGGCATACTTGCCTGTGTTGTCCTTGTCCCAGAGGTCGTATACGCCAGCATCCATGATTGCCTTAGCCTCGTTGGCAGCAGTCTGGTTGTCGCCGTAATACATGGCAGCACGCATCTTGATGGCACGGGCAGCGCCCTTGGTGATACGGCCATAGTTGGCTGCATCCCACTCCTCAGGAAGAGAAGCGATAGCCTTATCAAGGTCTGCCATTACCTTGGCGTAAACATCTTCGCGTGAAGACTGTTCTGTATTGTTCAGGTCAGACAGAGTCAGAGGCTTGTCAATATAAGGTACCGAGCCGAAACTACGGATAAGGTCCCAATACAGATAGCCACGGAAGAAGTAAGCCTGACCTTCCAACTTCTGACGGGTAGCATCGTCCATTTCTACAGTAGGCAGCTTCTCAAGGGCAAGGTTTGCCTCACGGATGTATGTGTAGCTACTCTTCCAACCATAGTCAGAGGGGTCGTAAACACCCTTCGACTCGTTGCCGGCAGCCCACTTGATACCCATTGTTGCGTCGTCGGTATTGATTGCTTCGTCAGCCGACCAGCCAAGGCTGTTGTACATATCGCTGATGTACATCTCGGCATCGGTACTTGATTTCCAGAAGCTGGCGTCAGAAAGTTCCTCCTTCGGAGCCTTGTCAAGAAAATCACTACAAGATGAGAGTGCAGCAACTCCAGCGAACGCTAATGCTATATTTAATATACTATTTTTCATTTGTTCTGAGTTGTTTTAGAATGTAAGTTTAAGACCGCAAGAAATCTTTCTGACGTTGCTGTACGACAAGCCACGGCTGTTGCCCGACTCCGGGTCAAGACCCTTGTCAAGACCTGAGATAGTGAAGAGGTTCTCGCCTGCGAGGTACACCTGGGCAAACGACAGACCTATGCGGCTGATAAGGTCAGAAGGCAGAGTGTAAGCCAATGTGAGGTTCTTCATGCGAACATACGATGCATCCTGCAGCCAGAATGTAGACATCTGGTTGTTGGTCTGCGATGAGAGCGACAGACGTGGGAAGTTGCCGTTAGGATTCTCCTCACTCCAACGGTCCCAGTGCTTGTTAAGACATGATGCACTGTTGAAGAATGCGTAAGAAGCCTCACCGTTGTAATAGCGCTTAGCATCGAATGCACCCTGCAGAAGACCGCTCAACTCGAAGTTCTTGTAACCTACGCTGAAGTTGAAACCACCAGTCCACTTAGGCATCTGGTTGCCGATAATCTTACGGTCGCCAGCAGCAGTAATCTTGCCGTCGTCGTCGAAGTCCTTATAGCGGATATCACCAACCTTCTCATTACCTGTACGCAGCGGACCCTTCTTGAGTTCTTCCTCAGAACGGAACAAGCCGTCGGCTACATAGCCATAGTATGAGCTGATGGCATAGCCCTCAAGGTTCCAGATGTTGCTGTCTGATGTAGGACCTTCGGTACCAGCCATATCGATAATCTCATTCTTGTTGTAGCCCATATTGAGTGAGAGGTTGTAGCTCCAATCCTTACCGATACGATTGTTATGGCCAAGAACAAGCTCAAAACCACGGTTCTCTACGCTACCAACGTTCTGTGCAGGAGCCGACAAACCGATAACGCCCTGAAGCGGCAAGTAGAGAAGCATGTCGTTGGTCTTCTTCTTGTATACCGAAAGCTCCATTGTCAGCTTGTTGTTGAAGAAGCCGGCATCAATACCAAGCTCATAGTTGGTTACGGTAGCCCACTTAAGCTGGTCGTTGACAAGGCGGCTCTCATAAGCTGTTGAATACAATGTGTTGCCGAACATGTATGAACCGTAAGCATAGGTAGGAACTGCTGGATAGAGGTCAGTAGAAGATAACTCCTCGTTACCAGTCTTACCCCAACCCAGACGAAGCTTAAGGTTGCTCAACCAGTCAACATTCTTCATGAAAGCCTCCTCAGAGATACGCCAACCTGCTGAGAATGCAGGGAATGTACCCCAACGTGAGTTCTTAGGGAAGCGTGAAGAAGCGTCGCGACGTACGTTAGCCTCAAAGAGATACTTGCCGGCATAGTTGTACTGCAGACGTCCGAAGTAAGAGAGACGTGTCATCTCTGTACCACCATTTGAGTTCTTCTGTGAAGAAGCGTCGAGAGTGTTGAGCGATTCGTCAAGGTTGTTGTTACCACCACCCTTACGGTCGGCAGTCACATAACGGTACTTGACGTCGTACGACTCCATACCTGCGAGTACGCCAAGGTTGTGGTCGCCAAACGACTTGTTGTAGTTAACGAGAATCTGGCCTGTGAGGTAGTCGTAGTTGTAGTTTCTGACATAACCCTCACGCTGACCTGAGTTGTATGTGCCGTAGCCCCATGTCTTCTTGAATCCGAGCTGGTCCTGAGTCCAGTTGCGCCATGAGTAAACACCCTTGATGCTGAGGTCCTTGATAGGCTTGATTTCAGCCGAACCAATGAGGAATACCTCCTGGTTGATGGTCTTCTTCCAGCCTGTCTTGTCTCTGCCCTGAACTGCTACAGGGTTGTCTACACCTACAAACTTGAAGTTGCCGTCCTCATCATAAACGGGATCAGTAGGATGCGAACGTGCGATACCCTGAATCACCTGGGTATAACCAGCCCATGCATCCTGCTGTGTGCCACGATAGCCCGAAGCATTGAGTCCGAGAGTGATGTATTTGTTGATTTGCGATGTAATGTTCATGCGGGCGTTGATACGGTTGTAGTCAATGTCCTTTGTCACACCTTCCTGGCTGAGATAGCCAAGATACATATTGTATGTAGTCTTGTCGTTACCGCCGCTGAGCGAGAGGTTGTGCTGATGCTCAAAACCGCTACCGGTAAGAGCCTCCTTATACCAATCGGTACTTGCAAGTTCGCCTGTGCGATACTTCTCTACAGTCTCGTCAGAGAAAGGCTTCTTTGCGCCCGGGTGGTCGTTAAGATAAGCCTCGTTGTAGAGGTAAGCATAGCCGTAAGCGTCAACGAAGTCGAGCTTGGCAAGAAGTGACGACCATGAGAATGTAGCGTTGTAAGAAACTGTTGTCTTGCCGGTCTTACCCTTCTTGGTAGTGATAAGGATAACGCCGTTGGCAGCCTGCACACCATAGATGGCAGCCGAAGCGGCATCCTTCAATACTGTTACCGACTCGATTTCGGCAGGGTTGATAACGTTCATCGAACCCGGCACACCGTCAACGATAACGAGTGGAGAGGCAGCGTTCACTGAGTTCTTACCACGTACTGTGATAGAAGCGTTTTGGCTACCAGGAGCACCCGAAGTCTGCACAGCAGTAACACCAGCCATCTCACCAGCAAGAGCTGACGAAAGGCTTGATACCGGACGTGTGGCAAGCTTCTCGGCATTCATAGAAGCTACGGCACCAGTAAGGTTCTCCTTCTTCTGTACACCGTAACCTACTACCACAAGTTCGTCGAGAGTCTGTGAGTCGTCCTTAAGAACTATGGCAACATTGGCCTTTGCCTTGACCACCTGCTTAAGATAGCCAATTGAACTAATCTCAAGCTCTGCACCGGCAGGTGCATCAAGTGTGAAATTACCGTCAATGTCGGTAACTGTTCCGCCAGTAGAGCCTTTCACCTTTACTGACGCGCCGATTATCGGCTCGCCGTTAGCGTCCTTCACAGTACCCTTGACGGTTTGTTTCTGTTGATTGTTTGTTAGTAGAGCAACGTTTTCATGTACGTTTGTGATTTGAGAGGCAAACAGCGGTTTTACCCCCCGCCAGCAAAACGGACAGCATGAGAATCCGTGCGTTGTTAAAATAGGAGTTTTGCATAAACATGCTTTGTTTTTGGGTTCCTAACAATTATTGTTTGTATAGGCAGACATAGGAACCTTTGTCAGCCTTCTGGTTAATTATTTCTAAAGTCGTTATAGAATTGGGTTGTCTTAAGATTGTGCTGCAAAGATAAACATAATTTACATAACTAAAGCTAATATTTTTAGTTTTTTTTTAGCTGGACTGTATTTTAACAAATTTCGGAGCAAAGATTTTCGTGAACAGCAGTGAACCACATTATATATAATCGTACATTATAAGTATTTGGTCATATTTAATTTTATATATGAACGCATACTTATATTATATATTGAACTTTCGCAAGTTCAGTTATATATACTCCAAAATTCGGAGTATCCAAAAATGTAGTCCTTTTGCATTCCAAATGTAGTCCTTTTGCACTCCAAATGGAGTCCTTTTAGCATGCAAATGGAGTCCATTTGAGAGGCAAAAGGAGTCCTTTTGAAAAGCATATTGATTATTGCTCTCTCGCGAGGAAACAAAAAGATGATGTTGTCTTTGTTGTTTTATGTTATTCCTTATTCTGCCGCACCTTCTCGCGAAGCTCCTTCAGATTGAGCTTTCGATGTGCCTTGACGTGGTCGAAGCCTCTACCGTACACACCCACCACAGCCGACTGAGCCACAAATGCGTTGGGGTCAATCTCGTCGATAAGCTCGAAGATGAAGTTCGACTCGCTCTTTTTGGCTATACAGAATATCACCTTTATGTCTTTCTTTGTATAGAAACCGTTGCCATTGAGCATCGAGCAACCGCGGTCGGCTATCTGGTTGATAGCCTCGCCTATCTCCTGATACTTGTCGGAGATGATGAAGAACTGCACGCTTCGACGCAGAGAGTTTACCAAATGGTCGACTACAAACGAGATGACAAACAGCAATACGTAGCCGTAGAGCACCTTCTCCCAGTCGCGCAACACCACATACGACGAAGTGATGATGGTGAGGTCGCATAAGAGGATGATGTGTCCGAGCGACACGTCACGATACTTATTCACCATTGCGGCAATGACGTCAGAGCCGCCGGTAGAACCGCCTGCCGACAATCCCAAGCCTACGCTGGTGCCTAAGAACACGGCGCCTACCATACACGCCATGAACTTCTGGTCGGCAAGCAGATGCAAGTCGGGCGGCATAATGCTCTGCAGTATAGTGGAGGCAAGCGTGAAGACTACCACACCGTATATGGTCTTGGCGCAGAAACGCCATCCCAGCACCTTCAATGCCACGATAAGCAGCACAGCATTGAGCGCAAAGAAGGTGTCCTGCACGGGTATGCCCGTGCCCCAATACACAATCGAAGCCACACCGATGATGCCGCCCGTAGTGATTTCGTGGGGCAGCAGGAACAGATTAAGACCTACTACACCTAACAACATTGCAATGGTGATGATGCCATAGTCGCGCAACTGGCGCAACATCTTGCCTTTGTTTCTTCTTGAATGCATAAATTGTTGATTTGATTAGATTAGTTTTTCTAACTAAAATAGTTTGTATGCAAAGTTAATAAGAATAACCAAAAACGACAAGTATTTCCGTGTTCAACCTATTGCAAAGATGCGTATATAGAAAGTCTTTATATACGAAAATAGCCCAGAGCATATTGTTCTGGGCTATTTAGTATATAAAACTGACGATTAAGGCTGCTTGCCGATGTAAGCCAAGATGCCACCGTCAACGTACAGAATATGACCGTTAACGAAATTAGAGGCATCGCTTGCGAGGAAAACAACGGGACCCATCAAGTCCTCGGGAGTACCCCAACGTGCAGCAGGAGTCTTGGCTACGATGAAACTGTCGAACGGATGACGTGAGCCGTCAGCCTGACGCTCGCGCAAAGGAGCAGTCTGAGGAGTAGCGATGTAGCCCGGGCCGATACCGTTGCACTGGATGTTGTATTCGCCGAACTCTGAACAGATGTTGCGTGTGAGCATCTTCAAGCCGCCCTTTGCAGCTGCGTATGCCGAAACTGTCTCACGACCAAGCTCTGACATCATTGAGCAGATGTTGATAATCTTGCCGTGCCCCTTCTCCTTCATACCAGGAATGACTGCCTTAGACACGATGAACGGAGCGTTGAGGTCGATGTCGACAACCTGACGGAAGTCCTCTACAGACATCTCAGTCATAGGAATACGCTTGATGATACCAGCGTTGTTAACGAGAATATCAATAACACCGAGCTCCTTATTGATGTCGGCTACCATAGCCTTTACCTGCTCTTCGTCGGTAACGTCGCAGATATATCCATGAGCCTCGATGCCCTTAGCCTTATAGTCGGCAAGAGCCTGGTCCATGTGGTGCTGTGAACGGCAGTTGAACGCAATCTTTGCGCCTGCATTGTACAGAGCCTCTGCCATAGCGAAACCGATGCCGTAGGCTGCTCCAGTAACGAGGGCTACCTTGCCCTCAAGTGAAAACATTTTGTCCATTGTTGTTACTTTTAGTTTTATTTCAAGTCAGTTGTCTGGATTTTCTGCATATCGCCGTAGTCGAGGTTCTCGCCTGCCATACCCCAGATGAATGTATAGTTGCTTGTACCTGCTGCGCAGTGGATTGACCATTGCGGAGAGATGACAGCCTGCTCGTTGTTCAGCCACATCGGACGGGTCTCCTGCGGCTCACCCATAATGTGACAAATGCGCTGACCTTCGGGTACGTTGAAGTAGAGATAGGTCTCCATACGGCGCATGTGTGTATGAGCCGGCATTGTGTTCCATACCGAACCGGTCTTCAGCTCAGTAACACCCATCTGCAACTGGCATGTGCGTACACCTGCAACACCGTTGATGATGAGCTGGTGGATAACACGGTCGTTGCTCTCGGCGAGAGAACCTGCCTTGATGTTCTTGGCTTCCTTCAGTGTGACGAGCTTTGTGGGGAATGAAGTGTGAGCTGTAGCACTGTTCATATAGAACTTGGCAGGATTCTTGGGGTCCTTGCTTGAGAGTGTGATGTTGTTAGGATTCTTCTCGGTAGAGCGTCCTACGTAGATGCCCTCCTGGAAGTTGAGGTCGTACTTCTTGCCGTCAACTGTAACAACACCAGGTCCGCCGATGTTGATGATACCCATCTCACGGTTCTCGAGGAATGTCTTGGCAAGCAGCGGCTCGATTGGTTCGATCTTGATAGGAGCATCAACCGGCTCGGCACCGCCTATGAGGAAGCGGTCGTACATAGTGTATGTCCAGTTAACTTCGTTGGGAGCGAATACCTTCTCTACCAAGAACTCCTTGCGCAAACGGTCGGTAGTATAGTGCTTGGCATCCTCTGGATGATTCGCCCAACGTACCTGATAGTTTACGTTCTGTGCCATTGCCGACATTGACATGATGGCAACAGCTGCGGTGATGAATAATTTCTTCATTTCTCTATTGTTTGTTTTTTAGATTTACTTGCGTGTCACATCTTTAACGATGCGTGTGCGGTTGTACCACATCATACCCAATGTGATGGCTACGAGGATAGCAGGACCTACGTACTTGACATGGCATGAAAGCTTGTAGATGATCCATCCGAATGATGAAGCGGCAAAGTCGAGTGCGCCACCCGAGAATCCTTCAGGAATATGTGCGGTTGCGTCGCCAGTGGCTGCGTACACCTGATTGGCTGCCATGGTGAAGTCTGGAGCCATATCCGTTACGAAGTACAGACCGATGATGAGCGTTACAAGACCGATGATGAGGGTCTTCACCACGTTGCCCTTAGTGAAAGGCAGAACCATCGGGAAGAGATAGAACATTCCGGCAAGCGATGCCAACGGAAGGAACTGGTTGCCTGGGAGGAACACTGCCAATGCAAGGATAACGGGGATGAGGATAACCGAAGCTACAAGGGTGGTAGGATGACCGATAACGAGAGCGGGGCTCATACCGATGTAGACCTTCTTGCCGTTGAACTTCGACTTAACCAGCTCCTGTGTCTTCTCCGAAATAGGCTTCAATCCCTCAATGAAGAGAGATGTGATACGTGGGATAAGCTCCATAACGGCACCCATTGTAACGCCGAGGAAGAGCACCTTCTTGATGTCGAGCTGTGCTGCCCAACCGATGAGCATACCTACGATTACACCCAATACGAGCGGCTCGCCGAGCACGCCAAACTTCTTCTTCATACCCTCAGCATCGATGTCGAGCTTAGAGAAGCCCGGAATATAGTCGAGAGCCTTGTTGAAGATGATGGCGAAAGGCATGAAGCTCTGGCAGAAAGGCTGCGGAATAGAGATGCCTTCGAGATCGTAATGCTTCTGAAACTTCTCTGCTGTGAGGTCGGCACACACAAGTGTGTTGATGTAGCAGATGATGGCTGCGAAGTAGCCCCACAAAAGGCTCTCGCCCATCACAAAGTATACTACAGCACCGATGAATGCGAAGTGCCAGTAGTTCCAAAGGTCGATATTGACAGTACGTGTGGTCTTGGTGATGAGCATGAGGAAGTTTACGCCAAGACAGATGGGGATGATGAGCGCGCCGACAGCGGTGTTGTAAGCCACAGCGGCTGCAGCAGGCCAACCCATGTCAAACACGTTGAGCTGCAAATGATAGATTTCGGAGATGCCCTTGAGCGGATCGTTGAAGTTGGAGGTGAGCAATGCTGTGACAACTCCCAAACCGATGAATCCTACACCGACATAAAGACCCGACTTGAAGGCCTTGCCGAACTTCATGCCGATGCCAAGACCGATGATGGTAAACAGTATAGGCATCATCACCGGAGCACCAAGACTAATTATGTAACTGAAAACTTGATCCATTTAATATTGTAATAAGGAAAGATTATAGTACTACTGCAATACCCCTACCCGACTGAATACGGTTGGGAAGGGGTATTTGCTATATATTTTACTTCGACTCGCGTGCCTTGGCTACATACTCCAACGACTCGCGGCACTTGTCGCTAACGGCCTGCCAGTCGCCTGCTGCGATAGTGGTCTTCGGGAACAGCTTAGAGCCCATACCTACGCAGTTGGCACCTGCCTTAATCCAAGAAGCGATGTTGTCAGCGTCGGGCGAAACACCACCGGTAACCATAATGAGCGACCAAGGCATCGGAGCCTTCAAGCCCTTAACGAAGTTAGGACCGAGTACGTCGCCCGGGAATACCTTGCAAAGGTCGCAACCCATCTCCTGAGCCATACCAACCTCTGTCACCGAACCGCAACCCGGTGTGTAAGGGATGAGTCGGCGGTTGCACACCTTAGCTACGTCGGGGTTGAACAACGGACCTACTACGAAGCAAGCACCAAGCTGAATGTAGAGCGAAGCAGTAGGAGCGTCAACTACCGAACCTACACCCATAGCCATCTCAGGACATTCCTTGGCTGCAAACTTAACCACCTCGGCGAACACCTCGTGTGCGAAGTCGCCACGGTTGGTGAACTCAAATGCGCGCACGCCACCCTCGTAGCATGCCTTTACTATATTCTTTGCTATCTCTACATCATTGCTGTAGAATACAGGTACCATACCGGTTCCGGTAATCTTGGCAAGTACCTGCTGTTTGTTGAATTTTGCCATAATAATGAATATAATTAGAAGCCCTACCCCCAGCCACTCCCCCGTAGGGAGGGGAGTGGTATGTTGGGCTACTTAAAGATTTTAAAGTTATTTTTAAAGTCCTATCGCTGTACTCTACCGTTAGCGTTTCCGGCAGCCAATGCCTCTACCTCGTCAACAGAAACAAGGTTGAAGTCGCCGTTGATAGTGTGCTTCAGAGCCGAAGCAGCTACTGCAAACTCAAGAGCTTCGCCCTGAGTCGGCTTGGTGAGCAAGCCGTGGATGAGGCCGCCAGAGAAAGAGTCGCCACCACCTACGCGGTCGATGATAGGCATGATGTCGTAACGACGGCTCTCGTAGAACTCCTTGCCGTTGTAGATAAGTGCCTTCCATCCGTTGTGAGTTGCCGAGAAGCTCTCGCGCAATGTAGAAACAACGTACTTGAAGCCGAACTCCTTCTGCATCTGCTCGAATATCTTGTGATAGCCGCTTGCGTCGGTCTGACCACCCTCAACGTCTGCGTCGGGCTTGAAGCCGAGGCAGAGCTGTGCGTCCTCCTCGTTGCCGATGCAGACGTCTACATACTGCATCAACGGACGCATAACCGAGATTGCCTTCTCAGAAGTCCAGAGTTTCTTGCGGAAATTGAGGTCAACGCTCACTGTAACACCGTGGCGTTTGGCTGCTTCACAAGCCAAACGAGTGAGCTCAGCCGCCTTGTCGCTGATGGCAGGGGTGATGCCGCTCCAGTGGAACCACTGTGCGCCCTCCATGATAGCATCGAAGTCGAAATCCTCAGGATTAGCCTCGGCGATAGAAGAGTGTGCACGGTCGTAGATAACCTTAGACGGACGCATTGAAGCACCGGTCTCTGCATAGTACAAACCGACACGATCGCCACCGCGGGCGATGAAACGTGTGTCTACACCATAGCGGCGCAATGCGTTGACAGCAATCTGTCCGATGTCGTGCTTAGGAAGCTTGCTCACGAAGTAAGCTTCGTGTCCATAGTTGGCAACACTTACAGCCACGTTAGCCTCACCACCACCAGGGATGATACGGAACATTTCTGACTGGATGAAACGGTCGTTGCCATTGGGCGAAAGGCGGAGCATGATCTCGCCAAGAGTAATAATTTTTGCCATTTTAATATGCGTTAATTTCTTTAGTTAATGAGTATACGAGTTTTTAAGACCTGCTGATATAAGAATTATGTAGTCTTACATGACATTTACTATAGTCTTACTTAACAGTTACGGCTGTCTGCAGGGGCTGCTTCAGATTGTTGATGAAGTCCTCAATCTGCATGTACCACACACGCTGGTTGGGAGTTCCACTCTTGCACCATGATGCTCCGAAGTAGTAGGTGAAGCGTTCGTTGTTCTTTACGCCACGCTTTACGCCCACTGCGTTGCCTACGATGCCTGCCTTATGGTGCCACGGGTCGCGCACGAGTTGAGTTGCATCGGCACCGTTGGGGAAGAGTGCTGCCACATAAATCTCAAACTGATGGCGCTCTGCCGAGTCGGTGGGGTCGGTGTAGGCTACATAGTTTGGGGCGAGTTTGAGGTCGGATGCCTTCTCGGTGTGTACCACTACGCCGCCGCAAACGTCCATAGGCTTCTTCAGTCCGTCGTACCATACGGTCATCTTGTTGAAGAACGACCACTTGTCGAGGCTTATTATGCGATGTTCGGTCACGTTCTGACCGTCTATCTTTTCTGTATTGTACACGAGTTCGAGTGTGAATCGCAGCGGACCGTTGTCCAGCACGCGATATTCCTTGAAGCAATATGGCATGACGATGCTGTCGCCGAGCATGATGGCGGGCGTTCCGCATCCCAGACTGGGGCCTACGTTGTAGCAGTCGAGTCCGGTGCCGTGGTCGAGATGTAGCGAAACGGTCTGGTCGAGCGAGTCGGCTTCCTGCTTGCGTCCTTCCTTGCGCATCTGTGCCGAGATGCGATGGCCGTTGTACACTACCGCATAGCGTTTCTCCACATCAGGATATGGAGTGCTCTTGAGCCACACGTCCATGCCGAATGCTTTCTCGCCGGTGCGCTGCAGGGCCGGTCCGTAAGCCCGATAAGAGCAACGGTCGTTCTCCCATACAAAGTCGTCCACTCGCCAGGGATACAGTTTTCCCACGGCATAGTCCTGTGTAGGGTCTGGTGTGCCTGGCTTGACATAGAACCGTGCTGTGCCTCCAGGTATGACAGTAGTCTCAACAAGCAGTTTGTTGTCGTGTGTGATCTGGCAAGCCTCGGGCAATCCGTAGCGATTCAACACTCTCACGGGACTGCCTTGTGCCACTCCGAGAGCTTTCCATACTTCATTGGCATCAAATTCAGCCACTTCAAGCCGTTGCTCTTGTCCGCTGTTTTTCACGGTGAGCACCACGTCGGCCATACTGTCTACGCCCTGCACCATTGCAAGGAGCAGCATGAACGCATACTTTATTTTCCGTATCATTTCCTATATATTAATATGTAATAGATATCGCTTAAACGTGAAGCACTTTTTATTTAAACATCTGAAGTCAGCTTGATAGCGTCTTCAAATATACAAATAATTATTCTATTAAAGAATATCGTGTTTTGGTTTTCTGTTAGATTTAATAACAGTTATACATTCATTGTCTATAATAGTACGTCTCAGTTTACAAAATTACTGCAATCGAATTATTTTTTGGTATAAAAAAGTACAAACGACATACAGATTTCGTACATGTGTATAAAAAAAAAGAGATTACCCTATATCACATGGAGTAATCCCCAAAAAGGAGTTTTCTAACATCAACTTTTAACTTAGGGTTGTAATACACATTTATCATATACCCTAAATATAAACTAATTATAAATAAACCATTTAATACAAAAAATCCCTATTTCTCTTTTTTAGTTTTTATTATTGTATTATGTTATCATTGCCGGCCGCTTACGGCGACCGGCACCACCCAACAACTTGGGAAGGAAAAGGAATCCATTAATTAAAGTCGACATTTTTAACTTTTAGCATCTAATCAATAATTTGATATAAATCTACTTGTGTGTGCTTTATGATTTCGATGCAAAGTTACTTGTAAAACACCGATCGGACGGTACATTTTTGTCCGAAAGGTGTCCTTACTTGTTCATTATGTCTTATTTAACAATCATTTAACGGCTACTTTAGCCAGAATGCCTTCGGTTGCCCATGGGTCTTCAATTTCGTACAAAATTTGACCCATACGCTTGGTCAGCTGCTTGATTATCTTGCGGCTTTCGGGCTTGTCGGCTATGTTGTTGAGCTGATAAGGGTCGTTCTGGTCGTCGAAGAGCAGAATTTCCTTGCGCTTGTAGTCGCGTGTGATGTATATTGCCATCGTGTAGCGATGTGTCTTGAGTCCGCGTGCCGAGGGGAAATAGTTGACAACGAGTCCGTCCTTGTCCTTGTCGCCGTCGAGATTCTGTATGTACAGAGCTGCGTCGGGGCGCTTGACACTCTTCGATGCGGGGTCGAGGAAGAGGCTTGAGTAGTCCTTGCCCTGCGTAACAGAGGGTATCTGGTCGTGCAGACCTACGAGTCCGAGCATTGTGGGCATGATGTCGGGCGACGAGAGGAGCAGGTCGTCGGTGTGCGGAGTGATGTGTCCCTTATACCTTACTATAAAGGGCACGTTCATCGACTCTGAGTACGGCGAGTTCTTCGGGTCGTCGGTGTTCTGCGAGCACATTGTCTCGCCGTGGTCGGACGTGAACACTACGATTGTATTGTCGTCGAGTCCTGCCTCGCGCAGAGCGTCGAGTATCATTCCGAAGGCGCGGTCAACGCCCGTAACCGATGCGAAATAGTAGCGTACTGACTCTGCCTTAGCCATTTCGCGTCCTGCATTCTTGCGCACAAGGAGCTGGTCGAGCGGCTGCTTGGCATACAGATTATAGTCTTCCTCCATACAGTCGGTGAGCGAACGGTAGGGGCTGTGGGGCGGATTCATGCCCACCATGAGGAAGAAAGGCTTGTTGGAGTCGCGCTCGCCGTTGCGGTTGAGTATGTAGCTTACGGCGTGCTTGGCCTCGTATATGGGCGACCACTCGTGCGGCTCGTGTCGGTTTCCGTTATTGTCCCAGTAGTGCGGGTTCTTGTGCTCGTCGAATGTGCCGTACGACAGCCAGTAGTTGAATCCGTGGCGCTGCTGCGGCTCGGTATAGGCATCCCACACGGGGCGCTGTGTCTCTACGTATTCGCCGGGGTTCTGCGGCGAGTTCTTGGTGGGGAACTGCACGTGCAGCTTGCCTATGTAGCCGCAATCGTATCCGGCACGGCTCATCACGTCGCTCCAGCTTACGGGGTCGGTGAGCCATGAAGATATGGGACGGCTCGAATTGCAGTTGAGTGGCACACCGCTCTTGTTGGGATACATGCCGGTAAGGAGCGATCCGCGGTGCGGACTGCTCAACGGACAGTTGCTCTGAGCCGATGTGAGCACTACCGATTCGCGTGCAAAGCGGTTGATATTGGGTGTATGTACGGGGTCGTTCTGCGAGTTGATGCATCCCTCAAAGCCAGGCTGTCCCCAGAACTCCATTGCATAGTTGCGCATCTGGTCGGGGAATACATATACGACGTTGGGCCGCTGTTGGGCGGCAGCAGTTGTTGCAAATACCGAAAGCAACGGTGTTGCAACGTTCTTTAGCAATCGTGTCTTGCTAAAAAAGTTTGAGTTAGACATATATTATTGTTTTTAGGTTTTATAATCGTGATATAAAGATTCTGTGTCAAAACTGTATCATTATGTGGCAAAGTTATGAAATCAGAACGAAATAAACGTATTTTTTCATACAGATTATTTCTCAATTAGTGCCGTTTTGCGGGGTTTTTATGCATTTTTTGCGGTTGTGCTAAAAAATGTAGTCCTTTTGGGTTGCAAAAGGGCTCCTTTTGGACTGCAAAAGGACTCCTTTTGGTGAGTAAAAGGACTCCTTTTGAAGGGCAAAACGAGTCCTTTTGCGGGCTACGTGTGGCGCAGACAAGAATAAAGCATACTAAAGTGGTACGCGCGTTGTTAAAAAAACTTGATTGTTTGCACGTTGCGTCATAAAGTAGTAATTTTGCCGACGCAATGAAGTACATATTATTAACGACCATCACGCTGCTGCTCTTCACGGCATGCGCTAAGACCGACGACGAGAAGGCGCAAGCTCTGCTCGCCCAGATTGACTCGCTCTACGCCAAAGGCAAGTACAAGGAGACCCTCGACTCGATAACCGTGCTGCGCGAACGCTATCCTATGGCGATAGAATCGCGACGCAAGGCTCTTGCCGTATGGCAGAAGGCATCGCTCGCAATGGCGCAGAACGACGTGGCAAGCACCGACCTGCGCCTGCAGGAAGTGACCCGACAGCTCAACGAAGCTACCGACCGCCTGACACGCAACATGCTCGCCGTAAAGCGCGACTCGCTGCAGGCACGCTACGAAGCAATGTGCGGCGTGGTGAGGATGATACACCTGAGGCAGAAACAATAGCAGGCGATAAACTTGTTTATTTGACAGGTTTTTTGTATTTTTGTGCCGATTTACAAACAGACATGACAAAGACAGAAGAACAATTCAGAAGCGTGATGCAGGAGTGCCGGACATTGTTCGGCAAGAAACTGCACGACTATGGGGCATCGTGGCGCATATTGCGCCCGTCGTCACTTACCGACCAGCTCTTCATCAAGGCCAAACGCATACGCTCTATCGAAATCACCGGCACTACGCTCGTAGGCGAAGGCATACGCCCGGAGTTTATCGCTTTGATAAACTATGGCATCATAGGACTCATACAGCTCAAGAACGGATTCACCGACACGGTGGACACTACGCCCGACGAGGCTATGGCTATGTACGACGAGCACGCCCAGGAGTGTCTGGAACTGATGCTGCGCAAGAACCACGACTATGCCGAGGCATGGCGCGACATGCGCGTGAGCAGCTACACCGACTTCATACTGACCAAGATACAACGCGTCAAGGAAATAGAAAACATCAACGGCAACACACTCGTCTCCGAAGGCATCGACGCCAACTATATGGACATCATCAACTATGCATGCTTCGGAGCCATAAAGACTGCGGACGACGAATAATGCCGTGACACGCATTCTGTAAGCCGATACAACAAACCACATTCAAGAAATGGCAAAACTCAGAATATTCGCTGTAAACCTGTGCCGACTGCTGCTCGCCCTTACGTTCATCCTGTCAGGTTACGTCAAGGCCATCGACCCGCTCGGCACACAATACAAGCTGAAGGACTATGCCGCCGCCATGCACCTGGCGGAATACATTCCCGACTGGCTTACGCTCACCGGAGCGATAACGCTTGCCATGACGGAGTTCGCTCTCGGCATATTCATGCTGTTTGCCATACGGCGCCATCTGGTGTCAAAGCTGGTGACGGCATTGATGGTGGTGATGACGCTCATCACGGTGTGGATATTCATTGCCAACCCCGTGAAGGACTGCGGATGCTTCGGCGACGCAATAAAGCTCACCAACGGCGAAACGCTTCTGAAGAACATAGTGCTGCTGGCAGCCGCCATTGTCACGGCAATGCGCCCAATGGACATGGCACGGCTAATATCCAAGTCGAACCAGTGGATTGTCACCAACTACACACTGGTGTACATCGTATGCACAAGCTTCTACTGCCTGTACGCCCTGCCCACCTTCGACTTCCGCCCGTATCACATCGGCGCCAACATCAAGAAGGGCATGGAAATACCCGAAGGAGCCGAGCAGCCGGAGTTTGAGACCACGTTCATACTGAAGAAGAACGGACAGACGCGCGAGTTCACACTCGACAACTATCCCGACTCTACATGGGAGTTTGTCGACTCGAAGACCATTCAGACACGCCAGGGCTACGAGCCGCCCATACACGACTTCAGCCTGACACTCGCCGAGACCGGCGACGACATCACCGACGACGTGCTGAGCCGCAAGGGATACACATTCCTGCTCATATCGCCATCGCTTGCCTACGCCGACGACAGCAACTTCGGCGACATCGACCAGATATACGAATACGCATCGGGGCACAACATACCCTTCTACTGCGTAACGGCTTCTACCGACAGCGACATCAACCGCTGGCGCGACCTGACCGGAGCCGAATACCCGTTCTGCACAGCCGACGAGACAACACTCAAGACCATAATACGAAGCAACCCCGGACTGCTGCTCCTTAAGGACGCAACCATCATAGGCAAGTGGAGCCACAACCAGCTGCCCGACCCCGACGAGCTCACGGCAAGCCCCGACAAGCTGCCCATCGGACAACAGCCCGACGACGGAGTGACCGGCAAACTCATCAAGGTGCTGCTCACATTCCTGCTGCCTCTGACGCTGCTGACCATCGCCGACCGCCTGTGGGCATGGTCGAAGTGGGTGCGCAACAAAGAAAAGAAAGAATCGGACAAAATATTTCAAATCTTTAAAAACAAAAAGAAAATGAGAAAGAAAATTGTAGCAGGTAACTGGAAGATGAACCTTAACCTGCAGGATGGCGTAGCTCTCGCCAAAGAGATCAACGAAGCTCTCGCAGCTGACAAACCAAACTGCGAAGTTATAATCTGCACTCCGTTCATTCACCTCGCTTCTGTAGCTCAGGTGCTCGACCAGAACGTAGTAGCTCTCGGTGCCGAGAACTGCGCTGACAAGGTTAAGGGCGCTTACACTGGCGAAGTTTCAGCCGAAATGGTTAAGAGTACTGGTGCTCAGTACGTAATCCTCGGCCACTCAGAGCGTCGTCAGTACTACGGCGAGACTGCTGAGATTCTGAAGGAGAAGGTAGACCTCGCACTTGCTAACGGCTTGAAGATTCTCTTCTGCTGCGGCGAGACTCTTGAGGAGCGTCAGGCAGAGAAGCAGAACGAGGTAGTAAAGGCAGAACTCGAGGGATCTGTATTCCACCTCGATGCAGAGGCTTGGAAGAACATCGTTATCGCTTACGAGCCGATCTGGGCTATCGGTACCGGCATGACTGCTACTTCTGACCAGGCTGAGGAGATGCTTGCTTACATCCGTTCAATCGTTGCCGAGAAGTACGGCCAGGAGGCTGCCGAGAACACTTCTATCCTCTACGGTGGAAGCTGCAAGGCCAGCAACGCTCCCGAGCTCTTCTCTAAGCCTAACATCGACGGTGGCCTCATCGGTGGCGCTTCATTGAAGTGCGCTGACTTCAAGGGCATCATCGACGCTTGGAAGAAGTAATCAGGACTCAACAAGACAAATTCAAAACAGTGGAGCTGCCGCAATTGCCGGCGGCTCCACATTATAATATATATATGAAACGCTTTCTATTCATACTGAACTTGCTATTATGCATAGGTGCTGCCGCCCAGGCACAAACCTACACACAACACCTGCAACAGAAAAAGCAGGGCAAGGCCAATGTCACCCTGACACAGAGCCGCGAAATAGAAACGCTTGTCAACGGTGCCAACGTGAGCGCACGCAAACCTGCCGACGACAACCAGACACCAAATAACGCACACAAAACCGACAACGCCCCAATCAAAAAGCAGAACAACCAGGAGCAGGCGCACCAAAAGCACTCTGCCAACCAACATAAAGGCGACAGCACCAACAACGCCCATCGCGAACAGCACGCTACCAACGAGCATCACGCCGACAACCACAAGACCGACAACAACGACAACGAAATGGAAATCCCTACTGTCGATATGCGCAAGAAGGTGATGCGTAGAGCCTACAAAGTGAACGGATATCGCGTGCAGGTGTTTGCCGGAGGCAACTCGCGCAACGACAAAATCAAAGCACAAAATGCTGGCAACGCCGTAAAAATGGCATTTCCAAGCCAGCCTATATACGTACACTTCTACTCGCCACGATGGATTTGCCGCATGGGCAACTACCGCACCTACGCAGAGGCCAACGCCATTCTGCAACAGGTAAAGAAAATGGGATACAAGCAGGCTTGCATCGTAAGCGGAAAGATAACAGTGGCGTATTAGGAATTAGGAGTTTTGAATGTTGAGTTTTGAATTATTCTCGGCTTCGCCTGCGATTAGGAATTAATCAATGTTGAATTGAGAAATCAAAATTCAAAACTCAAAACTCAAAATTCAAAATTGCCAAAGGCAACAATTCAAAATTGGAAAATTCAAAATCGCAGGCGAAGCCGAGAACAATTCAAAATTCAAAACTCAAAATTCAAAACTCAAAATGATAACTCCCGAATATCGCGAGGGTCTCGACGACCTCGCATCACACTACAAAGAAGTACTGACATTGCTCGGCGAAGACCCCGAACGTGAGGGACTGCAGAAGACCCCGATGCGTGTAGCAAAGGCTATGCAGGTGCTCACACGCGGATACTCGCAAGATCCGCACAAGGTATTGACCGACGCCCTCTTCAAGGAAGACTACAACCAGATGGTACTCGTCAAGGACATCGACGTGTTCTCGCTGTGCGAACACCACATGCTGCCCTTCTACGGCAAGGCACACGTGGCGTATATCCCCAACGGCTACATCACCGGACTGAGCAAGATAGCACGCGTAGTAGACATATTCTCACATCGTCTGCAGGTGCAGGAGCGTCTTACACAGCAGATACGCGAGTGCATCGAGGACACACTCCATCCCCTCGGAGTGATGGTAGTGATTGAGGCTAGGCACATGTGCATGCAGATGCGTGGCGTGGAGAAGCAAAGCTCCATAACCATGACAAGCGACTTCTCGGGTGCTTTCGAACAGGCGAAGACTCGCCAGGAACTGATGAACCTCATCAACTCCAATTCGCACTAGTTCTGACAAGAACAAAAAAATATTGAAAAAAAGCAGACTATCCATGCAATGTTTACCTGATGCCTGCATTATATATAATGTATAGGCCGTAAAGCTATAACATTGCAACAAATATAAAAACAATAAAAACAGAACAAACAAAATGAAGAATCTCAGAAACTTTATCATGGCGTTCGTCGGCTTCATTGCCGTTGCCATGTGCGTAACATCATGTCTCAGCAACGAGGACGACTCTCTCGACTACGCTACACAGAAGCAATATCAGCAAGTTATGGAAGGTCCGCAGACCGGCAAAATCCGCTTCTATCGCCAGCAGGGCACAAGAGCCTACGTAGGTCAGCAGACTCTCGTCAAGTACGACTCTATTCCTGCCAACTGGTATATAGGATCAGACTCTACTATAACAATCAACAACTTCCCGGTATATATGCTCGACAGCGCCATTATTGTCAACAAGGATGCTACAGGCGACGATGCCGTGAAGTATCGCTCGCTCAATCAGGCTATCCGCGCTATGAAGGACAACCCTTCACAGGGCTTTACAAAAGCAAAGGCTATTTACGCTATCCCTTCAACAGGATGGGTAAGCGAGAGCGTATTACAGTTTATGCTTCAGCCGTTGACAATCGAGCGTACTATAAACTTTAACGGAGGCGACCACAAGGTTTACTTTGTATTCAACAGCTACAACGTAGGCGCATTCTCAAGAAGCACCCGTGAGGCTCAGGCATCGTACACACTGTCTGCTATCTGCATCGACCAGCTCAGCCCGCAGAATGCTGTGCCGTCAACATACTTCAATAGCGTAGGCATCCTGTTGGCAAAATAAGGCACAACACGTGTGCTACAGCTACAACAATAAATAAGCAAATACACATAAATGAAATTCATTTCATGGAACGTAAACGGTCTGCGTGCGTGCGTGCAGAAAGGGTTTGAAGACTCTTTCCGCACGCTCGACGCGGACTTTTTCTGTCTGCAAGAGACCAAGATGCAGGCAGGTCAGCTCGACCTGCAGTTTGAAGGCTATAACTCTTATTGGAACTATGCCGACAAGAAGGGATATTCGGGCACTGCCATATACACACGCCACACACCCCTAAGCGTGAGCTACGGCATCGGAATAGACGAGCACGACCACGAGGGACGCGTCATAACACTCGAGATGGAGGAATTCTATCTCGTCACATGCTATACACCCAACTCGCAGGACGGGCTGCGCCGACTCGACTATCGCATGAAGTGGGAGGACGACTTCCTCAACTACATCAAGCAGCTGGATGCCAAGAAACCCGTCATCCTTTGCGGCGACCTGAACGTGGCACACGAAGAAATCGACCTCAAGAATCCCAAGACCAACCGCAAGAATGCCGGATTCACCGACGAAGAACGACAGAAGATGACACAATTCCTCAACAACGGATTTGTCGATTCGTTCCGTACGCTCCATCCCGATGACCCTACCTACTCGTGGTGGTCGTACCGATTCCGTGCACGCGAGAAGAACGCCGGGTGGCGCATCGACTACTTCATCGTGTCCGAACGTATGCAAGCCAGCATCGCATCAGCATCAATACATACAGAAATATACGGCAGCGACCACTGCCCAGTAGAGCTCGTCATTGAATGACGGGCTTTTTTTATAATGTAATAAGCATAACCTAAAGAAACATTAAAATATTTGTCATTTCCGCAAAAAGTAACTATCTTTGCACAGATAAACTGTGTCCGTGCATACAACTGTTTTCTTGACATTTCTATCGGGACATACAACAATGTGTGAAAACAAAATTAAAACAACAACCAAATACAGCCTAACCCCATAACTTACAATGATTAAAAGAATAAAGAAACTCAAGAAAATACGTTTACACCGTGAAGGAACCGACACTCTCGTATACGGATTCATATTCATTGCAGCTATCGCTCTGCTGTTGTGGCGCTTCTGCGACAACAAAGCTCCGTTCTGGTGCTTCACAGTAATATTCGCTGTAGTATATGGTATTGTCATCAACTTCTTCCGATGCCCTATCAGATTCTTCCCAAGCGAAGACACCGAGAAGATAGTAGTGGCTCCGGCCGACGGACGCATCGTAGTGATTGAAGAGGTAGACGAAGACACATACTTCCACGAGCGCCGCATTATGGTGAGCATTTTCATGAGTCTGTTCAATGTACACGCCAACTGGTTCCCCGTAGACGGACGCGTCAAGCTCGTAGCTCACCACAACGGCAACTTCCACAAGGCTTGGTTGCCCAAGGCAAGCGAAGAGAACGAGCACGCCGACGTAGTCATAACAACTCCCGATGGTGTCGACATCCTGTGCCGACAGATAGCCGGTGCCGTGGCACGACGCATCGTGACATACGCCAAGGAGGGTGAGGATTGCTACATCGACGAGCACCTCGGATTTATAAAGTTCGGTTCGCGCGTTGACGTTTATCTGCCACTCGGCACCGAGATATGCGTCAAGATGGGACAAGCCACTACCGGCGACCAGACTGTTATAGCAAAGCTCAAATAGAGTTGGGCTAACAAAAGCAATACGGAACAACAATGACAGAATCGCGGCATTGCCGCGATTTTGATTTTATAAATTCAAAATTCGAATAATGGCAAACTTTATTACAAGTAAGATACCAAACACCCTGACATGCGGCAACCTCGTATCGGGCTGCATAGCTACCTACTTCGCCTTGTGCGGCGAAGCACAACTGGCGCTCATGTGGATTGTAGCAGGAGCCGTATTCGACTTCTTCGACGGAATGAGCGCCCGTCTGCTCGGAGTAAGCTCGCCCATAGGCAAGGAACTCGACTCGCTGGCCGATGACGTGACCTTCGGGGTGGCACCAGCAGCAATGGTGTTCACCCAACTCTCGGTAATGGAATATCCATCGTTTATGGAACCGATAGCACCATACGTACCGTTCTTCGCATTCGTAATGGCTGCATTCTCGGCTCTGCGATTGGCTAAGTTCAATCTCGACACACGACAGACCACATCGTTCATCGGACTCCCTACACCTGCCAACGCCTTGTTCTGGGCATCGTTGCTGGTATCACAACCCGACATCATCGAGAGTTCTTCAATGATGGTGTTGCCTATGCTCGCAATGATATGCATAAGCAGCTGGCTATTGATAGCTGAAATTCCGATGTTCGCCCTAAAGTTCAAGAACTGGGGATGGGCAGGCAACGAGCTTAGATATTCATTCATCGTGTTCTCGGCTGCCATGATTGTATTGCTGGGCATAATGCAAAGCTTCTGGGTTATCATAACAGCCTACTTCCTCATATCGGTTGTAGCTGACGCTATGAATACCAAAGCCAAGCAATAAGTGGCAGGAAATAGCTCAAGAGAGGCACAAATATATTTATTAACTTCAAACAGACAAAGAAAATGGTATTTGTAGGACTCTTTCTGAAATCAATATTTCTCATCTTGCTGCTGAGCGCCTTCTTCTTCATCGGCATCATATTATATTTATATGTACGCGTGAAGAAAATGACCAAGACGTTCAATTCCAAGTCTACAAGACGCTCCACCAACAAGTCACAACCGACAAACGAACACGTATACGACGAACGCCCTGAAAGCCAAGCCAAACGAAAGATATTTGCAAAAGACGAAGGCGAATACGTGGATTTTGAAGAAGAAAACAACTGATATGGACAAGTATACAGACGAAGCCATAGCGTTGCTGCAACGACTTATAGCTACTCCGTCGACAAGTCGCGACGAAAAAAATGCAGCCGACATCATGCAAGGGTACATCGAAAGCCTTGGCATGAAGACGTGGCGCGAGGCTAACAATGTGTGGACTGTATCGCCATGGTTTGACGAAAACAAGCCCACCCTACTGCTCAACGCACATATCGACACCGTAAAACCCGTCAGTTCGTGGACTCGAAAACCATTTGAACCTACCATTGAGGACGGAACACTGTACGGACTGGGCAGCAACGACTGCGGTGGCGGACTCGTATCGCTTTTGCAGACAATGCGCATCCTGTGCCGACAGGAGCAAAAATACAACATCGTTTATCTCGCTTCGGCGGAAGAGGAAGTGTCGGGCAAGGACGGAATAAGCCGGGCAATACCGCTGTTGCCACACATCGACGTTGCTATAGTGGGCGAACCTACTGGCATGCAACCTGCTGTTGCCGAAAAAGGACTGATGGTGCTCGACCTGACAGCACACGGCAAGAGCGGACATGCGGCACGTGGCGAAGGTATCAACGCCCTGTATGCAGCACTCGACGACCTCGTATGGATACGCGACTACCGCTTTGAGCGCGTCAGTCCGTTACTCGGACCTACCATAATGAACGCCACAGTCATCAATGCAGGCACCCAACACAATGTAGTTCCTGACGAATGTCATATCATAGTAGACGTGCGCACCAACGAACTCTACACCAATGAGGAGGTGTGCGAATTCGTTGCAAAGAATATTCACAGCGACTGCAAGGCACGTTCATACCGACTACACTCGTCACATATACCCACCAACCATCCAATAGTACAACGACTTACGGATATGGGCAAAACTCCATTCGGGTCGCCGACGCTTAGCGACCAGGCTCTGATGCCATGGCAGTCGCTCAAACTTGGACCTGGAGACTCGGCGCGATCACACTCTGCCGACGAATTCATTCGCATCGAAGAGATAAACGACGCAATAGACACATACGTTGACTTGCTCGACAAACAAGTAATTTGAAAACAACAAACATAAAACCCTGCAATCTATTATGCTTAACAATTTCAAGATAGACAACGAAACCAAAAGCGGACAATGCAAGAAAGGCATACTCAACTATTTCGTTGCTAATGGCAACTCTACCATACAGGAGCTGGCCAAGGAAGTGAATCTTAGTGTTCCTACTGTCACTAAGGCATTGGGCGAACTGCTCAACATGGGATATATCAACGAGTATGGAAAGCAGGAGACCGGCGAAGGACGCCATCCGACACTCTACGGCCTCAATCCCGACTCAGGCTATTTTGTCGGTGTAGAGATTAAGGAAGGCTTTGTCAACCTTGGAATGATCAACTTCCGGGGCGACCTCGTTAATATCGAGAACGACAAACCATGCCGCATCGACAACACAATGGAGTCGGTCAAGGAGCTGTGCGAACTCGTCAAGCAGTTTATCGACAAGTCGGGCGTGAACAAAGACAAAGTTCTTAACGTGCTCTTCAGCATTGCAGGACGCGTAAACGCAAAGAGCGGATACAGCCACACGATATACAACTTCACCGAAGAACCCCTCACTACACTCTTCTCCGACCTGCTCAACTATCCTGCAAGCATAGAAAACGATACAAGAGCATACGCTTATGGCGAATATATGGCAGGCAATGTCAACGGCGAACGAGACATTCTGTTCGTAAATGCAAGCTGGGGACTTGGCCTCGGAATAATCGTCAACGGCGAACTCTATACCGGACGCTCTGGATTTGCAGGCGAAATAGGCCATATGCATATGTACAACAACGAGATACTCTGCCACTGTGGCAAGAAGGGATGTCTCGAAACCGAGGCTTCGGGACGCGCTCTCTACCGCATAATGCACGAACGCATAAATGCCGGCGAATCATCGTCGCTGACACAAAGCGTCGGCAACGACTTCACACTCGAGGACATCATCGATGCCGTAAACGCCGAAGACCCACTTAGCATTGACGTAGTGGAGCACATCGGTCATACTATTGGCGAGACAGTTGCCAACCTTATCAATGTGTTCAACCCCGAACTGGTAGTCATAGGCGGACTGCTGGCACGCACGGGCGACTTCCTCCTGCAGGCTGTCAACGTGTCGGTGCGCAAGTATACACTCAACCTTGTCAACAAGGACACACGCCTGTGCCTGTCAAAACTCAACGCACGCGGAGGCATTATAGGAGCCTGTCTGCTGGCACGCAAGATGGTGCTGGGATAAGAAAAGACCCGAATAAAGCCGCCGCCGATAATATCAAAATAACATGGAAGATTTCATTCACCTACACGTACATACCTATTACTCCATACTCGACGGACAATCGCCCGTGCAGAAACTTGTGGATAAAGCGGTAGCCAACGGCATGCGCGGCATGGCCATAACCGACCACGGCAACATGTTCGGCGTGAAGGAATTGTATAACTACTGCAACAAGATAAACAGCAAACTGAAGGACGAGGGCAAAGAACCCTTCAAGCCCATATTCGGATGCGAGGTGTATGTGGCTCACCGACGCAAATGCGACCGCGAAAAGGACCGCGGCGACATGGGCGGCTACCACCTTATAGTGCTCGCCAAGAACTATAACGGCTACAAAAACCTCATCAAGCTGGTGTCACGTGCATGGGTGGATGGATATTATATGCGTCCTCGTACCGACCGCGAGGACTTGGAGCGATATCACGAAGACCTTATTGTATGCTCGGCATGTATTGCCGGCGAAGTGCCCGCCAAGATTCTGAATGGCGACATGCAAGGAGCGCGCGAAGCAATTGAATGGTATAAGCGCGTGTTTGGCGACGACTATTATCTGGAACTTCAACGTCACGAGGTGAAGGACCCGCATCAGCGTGCCAACCGCGAAACATTCCCGTTGCAACAGCGTGCCAACAAGGAATTGATAGAGCTGTCGAAGGAGTATGGCATAAAGCTTGTCTGCACCAACGACTGCCACTTTGTCGACCAGGACAATGCCGAAGCCCACGACCACCTGCTGTGTCTGGCCACTGGCAAAGACCTTGACGACCCCAACCGTATGCTCTACTCCAAGCAGGAGTGGTTCAAGACGCGCGAAGAGATGAACGAAATCTTCGCCGATGTGCCCGAAGCACTTTCCAATACACTTGAGATATTGGACAAGGTGGAGCCATACTCCATCGACCATGCGCCCATTATGCCTTTCTTCCCCATTCCTGCCGAATTCGGTAGTGAGGAAGAAACACGCAAGCGCATTACACCCGAAGAGCTGTTCCGCGAGTTTACAACCGACGAGAACGGCAACGACATCATGTCACACGAAGAAGCCGAGAAGAAAATCAAGAAACTTGGCGGACTGGACAAGCTCTATCGTATCAAGTTTGAAGCCGACTATCTGGCCAAACTCGCATACGATGGTGCCAAGAGATTGTATGGCGACCCGCTACCCGACGAAGTTTACGAGCGTGTGAAGTTCGAATTGCACATCATGAAGACCATGGGCTTCCCCGGTTACTTCCTTATTGTGCAGGATTTCATCAACTCTGCACGTGACGAACTTGGCGTTATGGTAGGCCCCGGACGTGGTTCGGCAGCCGGATCGGTTGTAGCCTATTGCTTGGGCATCACCAAGATTGACCCAATCAAGTACGACCTGCTTTTCGAACGATTCCTTAACCCCGACCGTATTTCTCTCCCTGATATCGATACCGACTTCGATGACGACGGACGCGGCAAAGTGCTCGAATGGGTTGAGGACAAATACGGACACGACAAGGTTGCGCACATCATCACCTACGGCACTATGGCCACGAAAAACTCTATCAAGGACGTGGCACGTGTGGAGAAATTGCCGCTCGATATAAGCAACCGTCTGTGCAAAGCTATTCCTGACAAGCTGCCCGACGGACTTAAGATGAACCTGCCCAACGCCATCAAGAGCGTACCTGAGCTGCGCGAAGCCGAAGCAAGTGCCAATCCCCAGATGGCAAACACCATAAAATATGCCAAGATGCTTGAGGGAACGGTGCGCGGAACGGGCATTCACGCTTGCGGAACGATTATATGTCGCGACGCAATTTCGGATTGGGTGCCCGTGTCAACAGCCGAAGACAAGTCCGACCCAGGCCACAAGCTTCTTGCAACACAATACGACGGACACGTCATTGAGGAGACGGGACTTATCAAGATGGACTTCCTCGGACTCTCCACCCTGTCCATAATGAAAGAGACAGTGGAGAACATCCGACTGACACACGGATTCACCGTCGACCTGGACACGATTCCTATCGACGACGAACTAACATACAAACTCTATCAGGAGGGCCGCACCATCGGTACGTTCCAGTTTGAGTCGGCAGGTATGCAGAAGTATCTGCGCGAGCTGAAGCCCACGGTTTTCGAGGACCTCATTGCCATGAACGCCCTCTATCGTCCCGGTCCTATGGACTACATCCCGTCGTTCATTGCCCGTAAGAACGGTAAGGAAGAGATAAAGTACGACATCCCGTGCATGGAGAAGTACCTCAAGGACACCTACGGCATTACCGTCTATCAGGAGCAGGTGATGCTCCTCTCGCGCCAGCTTGCCAACTTCACCCGAGGCGAATCGGATGCCCTGCGTAAGGCAATGGGTAAGAAGAAGAAAGCTATCGTTGACGCAATGAAGCCTAAGTTTATCGAAGGCGGACAGAAGAACGGCCACGACCCGAAAGTGCTTGAGAAGATCTGGGCCGACTGGGAGAAGTTCGCATCATACGCATTCAACAAGTCGCACGCCACATGCTACTCATGGGTGGCATATCAGACAGCTTATCTGAAGGCACACTACCCTGCCGAATTTATGGCAGGCAACATGAGCCGATGCATCAACGACATCACGAAGATAACGAAGCTCATGTCCGAATGTCAGGCAATGGGCATACCGTGTCTCGGTCCTGACGTCAACGAGAGCCAGCGAAAGTTCTCTGCCAACAAGAAAGGCGAGGTACGATTCGGACTGTCTGCAATCAAGGGAATGGGCGATGCAGCTGCGGTGAACATCATAGCCGAGCGCGAGAAGAACGGACCATATAAAGATATATTCGACTTTGTACAGCGTGTCAACCTCTCGGCGGTCAACCGCAAGGCCCTTGAATCGCTTGCCCTGAGCGGCGGATTCGACTCGTTCGGCATCAAGCGCGAGCAATACTTCGCCCAAAACATCAAGGGCGACACATTCATTGAGACAATACTGCGCTACGGCCAGGTGTATCAGACCGAGCAATCGTCAATGCAGAACTCGCTGTTCGGCGATATGGGCAGCATAGAAATAACCACACCGCCAGTGCCCAATTGCGAACCGTGGAGCACAATGGAGCAGCTCAAGAAGGAGCGCGAACTCGTCGGCATATACCTGTCGGCACATCCACTCGACGACTATGCCGTAGTGCTCAACCATATGTGCAACCTCAAGTGCCCGCAAGTGGGCCGCGAGATGGACAAGAAAGACCTTGCCCGATACGAAGAACTCACGTTCGGAGGCATCGTTACAGCCGTGTCATCGCGCTGGACCAAGACCAACAAGCCCTTCGGAATAGTGACAATCGAAGACTTTGAGGGCGCAGGCGAAATAGCATTGTTCGGTGAAGAGTGGACAAAATGGCAGAGTATGCTGCAAGAGGAATATCCAGTGTACATCACGGCAAAGTGCCAGCAGCGTTTCCGCAACAATCCAGACGCCTACGATCTGGTGATAAAGAAGATAGAATTCCTTAGCGACGTGAAGGACAAGTCGATAGACAAGCTCACCATCTACATAGACTCCACACTGTTCAAGGACTCCAGCATCACCGACCTGCAGACCATGCTGCAAAGCAACAAGGGCCAGGTGCCGCTCTACTTCAACATCCACGACACCGAGCACAACACCAACATCGAGATGTACAGCAGCAAGGTGACGGTAGACGTCAACAAGCGTCTGCTCAACTTTCTCGACGATATGGACAAGCAGTCGGGCGAACTTCACAGCGTGCGCTACGCCATCAATTAATCAAGGCACAAGCAAGAATGGCACAGACTTTGATATTAATTATTCATTAACGACAATATTAAAAATAAAAGACAATGGAAGTAAAGATTACAACCGAAAACATTGAGCAGTACAAGAGCGGCGAACTGCCGTTGGTAGTTGACCTTTGGGCTACATGGTGCGGTCCTTGCCGTATGATTGCCCCTATCGTTTCAAAGCTCGCCGAGGAATACGACGGCAAGATAGTAGTAGGCAAGTGCGACGTAGAGGAGAACGACGACGTAGCAGCCGAGTACCGCGTACGCAACATCCCTACACTGCTCTTCTTCAAGGGCGGCGAACTCGTAGGCAAGCACGTAGGTGCCATCACCGAGGGCGACCTTAAGGCAAAGTTCGACGAGCTTCTGTAAGCCACTCCGAACTATATGACACTCCCTAAGAGGGTGTGCTACAACTGGAATGACCGGACTAAACGTTCCGGCAAATCCAGTAGTAGCACACCCTCTTTTTTGTATATTGCCATCCAGCAAAAACGTCGTATCAAGGCATGATACGATCATTTCAAGGCACGATACGGTCATATCAAGGCTTGATACGACCGTTTCAAGGCACACGACAAAACCTTATATCACTATCCAGACATTAGTATCACGGTTGAAAAGGGACATGGTAACGTATTGCATACGTGCTTGGCATCTATCAAGAACACACGAAAAAGCCATGAGTGATATAGTGTAACCCTTTCTTTTCAAGTGCAATAATAAAATACAAGAAATAACGTTCTTCATAAAGAAAGGTTTTGTGCGATAATAGTTCAAGGACTAAAAACTCTACCTTTGCATACTACAATAAATAACAACACGTTTAAGGTCGCAATTTGCGACCAGTCTAAAACGGATGTCATAAAATGTGGAAACAAAATAACGAGACAATATGTTTGATATAATAGGAGAAATAATCGTCAGATTCTTGCAAGGAATAGGCGCAATGGTGTTTAGGATTTTATGGTGGTTGTTCATAGAGGCCTTAGGCTCTGTATTCCGTTTCTTTTGGCTGAGGCTTTTTCTGCGCCGTCAAGTTTCTTTCGGTCAAGTATACTTTGAAATGGGACGAAAGCAAGAATCATTTGTAAAAAACTATGGCTGGGGATTACTGATTATAACGATTGTTTTGGTAGCTATTGGACTTTGTCAAAAATATAAATTGTAGAAATCATAAAGAAACGAAGGAAAGGCGATGACGACTCTTGCTTGATTACATTCGGAGGGCAAAAGGACTCCTTTTACAATGCAAAAGGATTACATTTGGAGGGCAAAAGGACTCCTTTTACAATGCAAAAGGACTACATTTGGAGGGCAAAAGGACTACATTTGAAAAGGAGAAAGATTTTGCTACCTCGCGAGGAAACAATCGCTACCTCGCGAGAGAGCAAAAAAAAAGCCCAAAACCAAACGGTTTCGGGCGCAAACTATATAGTTTGTATTAGTCGAGCTGAGCGAGCTTGTTGTCAGAACCGAGCACGTCAATGATCTTGTGCTTGTACATCTGCTCCATGAGGTCGCGAGCAGGACCGCAGTACTTACGTGGGTCGAACTCACCTGGTTTGTCGTGGAATACCTTGCGAACAGCAGCGGTGAATGCGAGACGAGAGTCAGAGTCGATGTTGATCTTGCAAACTGCAGAAGCAGAAGCCTTGCGGAGCTGCTCCTCAGGAATACCAACAGCATCAGGCAACTTGCCACCGTATTCGTTGATCATATCAACATACTCCTGAGGTACAGAAGAAGAACCGTGGAGAACGATTGGGAATCCAGGGAGCTTCTGCATGATCTCGTCGAGAACATCGAATGCCAATGGAGGAGGAACGAGCTTGCCAGTCTTCGGGTCGCGTGTGCACTGCTCCGGAGTGAACTTGTAAGCACCGTGTGAAGTACCGATAGAGATAGCCAATGAGTCAACACCAGTGCGGCTTGTGAAGTCGATAACCTCCTCAGGCTTTGTATAGTGGCATACGTCTGAAGAAACCTCATCCTCTACACCAGCCAATACACCGAGCTCACCCTCTACAGTTACGTCGAACTGATGAGCGTAGTCTACAACCTTCTTTGTAAGAGCTATGTTCTCCTCGTAAGGAAGAGCAGAACCGTCGATCATTACTGAAGAGAAGCCAAGGTCTACACAACTCTTGCAAAGCTCGAAGCTGTCACCGTGGTCAAGGTGAAGAACAATCTCAGGATGCTTGCAGCCAAGCTCCTTAGCGTACTCTACAGCACCCTCAGCCATGTAGCGGAGAAGAGTCTCGTTAGCATAGTTGCGTGCACCCTTAGATACCTGGAGGATAACCGGCGACTTCAGCTCTGAAGAAGCCTTGATGATAGCCTGAAGCTGCTCGAGGTTGTTGAAGTTGAATGCAGGGATTGCATAACCACCCTTGATGGCTCTTGCGAACATATCACGTGTGTTCACCAAGCCCAATTCTTTGTAGTTTACCATAATTGTTTATTTGTTTTAAAAAAAACGTGTAATCTTTTTACATCTGCAAAGTTAACATTTTAATTTGTCACGACAAAGCATCGAAACGTTTTTTTATGTTTCCTTTACCTTACTGTTTCATTACATTCTGATTTTGTAATATTTACTTTACAAAAATATTAATATGCTAACCGTCCGTACGGCATACGCCTGGCTTTGTAAAGCCGGACAACACAATATTAACAAGCAATGTGCGTTATGATTATATAATAATGTATATGGCAATAAGTATGGATATCGTATGCTCTACCGACTGCTGCTACGTCATGCAGACCGGAATAATGCTAACCTCGCTGTTCGAGAACAACCGCGAGGCAGACATCCGTGTGCATGTGCTGCACAACGGCATCGACAGCAACAGCATCATGCTGATTGAACGCATAGCATACGATTACGGACAGAAGATAAAGTTCTATCTTGTTGACGAGAGTCTTTTCAGCGCTTTTCCAATAGGCCGTGAAGGGCAGAACACTCATGTCGGAACGTCGTATGCTACATACTATCGTCTATTTCTGAGCGAACTGTTGCCTGACGACATCAACCGTGTATTGTATCTCGACGGCGACATAATCGTCACGGACAGCCTCAACGAACTGTGGGCTACCGACATGCACGACAAGGCTATAGCCGCCGTGCCCGACAGCTATAACAACAAGATTGAGCATTACAACCGCCTGCATTATCCGCAGCCGTTGGGCTACTTCAACGCCGGAGTGCTTCTCATCAACCTGGATTATTGGCGTGCCAACAATGTGGCTGATGCCTTCTGCCAATACGCTTCAGCACGCCCCGACTCTCTTTATTGCCACGATCAGGACATTCTGAACTACGTTTTCCGTGAGTCAAAGATTACTCTTCCGTTGAGATACAATATGCTCAACGAGTATTGGTTTGACATACGCCACTCAGTTGTGTCATGGGAGTTTGACAATCAGATGCTTTACGGTCAGCAGCATCCCGCCATCATACACTACACGGGGCTGCCCAAGCCATGGTTCAGCAACTGCCGTCATCCGATGAAGCGTGAATTTGAACGCTATCGTGCCATGAGTCCGTGGCGCGACGTAAAGGAAAGGAAATGGCGGACGCTGAAATACTGTCTTGAACAAATGGCTGTACGTACTGTTGTGGCACTCGGAATGCGCCCACACGAATACATTGACGAAAACAAATACATAAGAATATGAAGATACTGTTGGTTGGTGAGTCGAGCATGTTGCACAACACGCTCAAGAAGGGACTCACAGAACGTGGCCATAAAGTCACGCTGATGTCCGACGGCAACGACTGGCACGACTCACCACGAGACATCGACCTGCGCCGCAATATGCGTTGGGGCAAGCTGAGCGGTCTGCGAGTGCTGTGGAACATATTCTCCAATCTTCCGAAAGTGTGCGGCAACGACATTGTACAGCTTCATAACTACACTTTCGTGCCATTGATGGGCGGATGGAACCGGATAATGTTCTGGTTCTTGAAACTCACCAACAGACGCATAGTAAAGGGCTGTTTCGCCGACGACCCGTTTCTGTTCGAGCGACAAGCAGCAGGAATTCCAGCCTATTCCGATACCTATTGGAACAATAAGCCACAGAATATGGAAGCCAACCGACAACGCATATTCGAGCACACACGTCCGCAATTCATACGTTGCTGGCACGATGTGGCATACAATTCGGACGCTCTTGTGGCTTGCCTGTACGAGTATTGGCTCTGTTACAATACACCACGGTTTGCCAAACGACTGCATTACATTCCGCTACCGATGGAGATTCCACATGAATCAAGCGCAAACATTAAAGGACAGGGGCGCACTATAAAAGTGCTTGTAGGCATACAGCCCAAGCGCGACTACCTGAAAGGTGCCAAGCGCATAGCCTCTTTCGTAGAGTCTGTAGCCCGACGCCACCCAGGCAAAATAGAGATTAAGTATATCGAGGGCGTGCCTTATGATGAATATATGCACATGCTCGACGAGGCAGACGTGCTTGTCGACCAGCTATACAGCTACACTCCCTCCATGAACTCGCTCGCAGCAATGGCTCGCGGCACAGTTGTCATAGGTGGAGGCGAAGAAGCTTACTACAACTTTATAGGCGAGCCCCAACTGCGCCCGATAATAAATGTACGCCCCGACATTAGCGACAGCGAGAACGAAGCAGCCATTGAGTGTGCCTTCTTCACCAAAGGACAGCTTCAGCGGATGTCGAGCCAAAGCATTGAATTCACAAGAAAACACCACGACTACCGCCGTGTGGCAGAGCAGTACGAAAGACTGTACCGCTCGTTATAACATCTACTGTCATTTACGTATGAAAGACAAAGTGCTGAATATAATAAAGAGTATTAAGTTCTTCAATTGCTGGTCTCTTTTTTATGCCGTAATATTGTTTATTGCAGCAATATATAATTATGTGTACAATTTTCAGTATTACAGCTTTGCTGATGTCTTCATCAACTATCAAGGTGGTTTTGTACGCCGTGGTTTAATGGGCGAAATGCTGTATCGGCTACACGGATTGGGTTTCGATCCGCTGCATACAGCATTGTTGTTGTGCCTTGTCGCCTATTTGACAATAGTAATATTTATGGTGAATGGATTCAAACGCAGGGGCTATTCATTAGGATTGTTATGTGTGTCGTTCTTGATTGGCGGAGTAGGAATATTCGGATTAAGCTTTTTCCGTCGTGATTTCATCGAACTGTGTATTCTGCTTATAATTGTAAAGTCGTGGACGAAAGTGGATTTTCGGCTTTGGTTGGTGCTTGCCAATACTCTTACAGTCATCGCTATATTGCTGCATGAACCTTATGCATTCTACGGTCTGCCGATAGTTGCGCTATTGACATTCTTGAAAACTAACAAAATAACCAGGTCATTGCTTTGTTGGCTCCCTTCGTTTGCAGCCTTCCTGCTATGTCTGAAATATTCGGGCAATACCGAAGTGTATGCAGCCATAATGCAAAGCATAAAACCTTATGCCGACTATCACAACGTCATAGAGTTTTTCACCTTTGACAGTTTGAGAGTAATGCGAATGCACCTGCATTACAACTTCTTTGCAATACTCAACCATTTGCCTACGATTATCGGCAGCATCGGCAGTATATTGGTTACGCTTTATTATGGAGCCAACGCCACATCGCAATATACACGTTCAAACGTTTCACCACAAGAACGTACCAACTATTTTGCACTACTGTCATTCTTGATGCTATGTCAAATACCAATGTTTACGGTTCTTTCGACTGATTTCACTCGTACTTGCATATATGCTTCCATATCTGCATATATAGTTTTCTTTAGTCTGGATGCCGAATCGTGTACGAGGCTGCTGCCGAGGTGGTATCGTAATTTGGCAGAAAGTTTCTTGACAGCAATGAACCGCATAGTTCCACCAACCCGTTTAAAGATATTCGCCATAGCCCTTTTTATCGGAACAGTTCAGCACAATGGTCAAGGCACACTTGGACTATTCCGAGATTCTGAATTCGGCAATACGTATATGGTGTTGTATAAGATGGCGCATTTGTTTATTGCAGGCTGCTAATGAATCACTTGCCAAAGCAATCCTTAAGCATTTTCAATGGACTTTGGTTCTTAAGTCCCAGCGAATTGTATACAGTTCGTTTCATCCTACTATACCATGGAAGCCATGTTCCTGCAAAATGGTGTATAGAATATGTGTCGTCTGTGACGCATGTCGTAGCGTCATCATACGAACGCGGACTGAAAAAGTTGTCTGTAAGTATTGGTAAGACATAACTGTCGTTACGCTCAGCGTACTGTTTTTCTGTATTCTTAGCATCGGCTATCGAACTGCAATCAACCAATTTATAGCCTTTCTGTCGCAATGTATCCTCTACTATATTTGGCAATGGCTTTACCGAGCAAGTTCCATCGGGAAGTATAAATTCACGATCCTGATAATAGTCAAGACACTCCTTTACCCACTTGCTTCCTTTCTCAGCCCCAAATGTAGCCACTTCCAGTCCGTCGCACCCCTTCTGCCAGCACAGCATTGTTTTGAGTCCGAGCAAAGAATCAAACGGACGAACCACCTCAACATCCATATCAAGATAAATGCCGCCATAATTATACAGGGCATAAAGACGTATGTAATCAGCAGCAAATGCATACTTACGGCTGTCGAACGCCTGCGAAACCCATACCGAACGGTCCTTGGCGAAACGGTCAAAGTTCCACAGCATGAACTCATAATCAGGAAGTTGTTTCTTCCATGAGTCCATACACTTCTTTAGTTTGGCAGGTATGGGGTCATTGCTCAGCCAGCAATAATGTATTATCTTAGGTATCATATAATTATTTTCTTTACATTTGCAATATATCTTCCATTTATGGCGTTATTTAATATATGTACAACCAATAAAATGAAGATGATAGACAAGCTCACAATTCTTATCCCGGTATACAACGACGATGCTTCATCACTGGTGCAAGCACTTGTCGCAGAAGCCCGGAATGTCAAAGGTCTTGATTATGAAATCATTGTCTTTGACGATGGTAGCACCGATGCTCGTTGCATTGATGCCAATCATAGGCTTGCCTTACTGCCTGGTTGTAATTATGTTTCAGCTCCGCATCACCATTGCCGTGCATCCATGCGCAATGCAATGCTACGTCAAGGCAGATACGAGTGGTGTCTTATGATTGACGCTCGATTGCGCCCTGCCAACTCTGATTTCATCAGTCGATATGTCCATGCTGGCGCAGATGGCTGCGGTGCGGTATGCGGTGGCGTTGTAGTGGATGGTGGCGACAATACCAAGAAACTTTACCGTGAAAACCTGCGCTTTCGTTATGAGAAACACGCAGAAAGCCTTCACTCTGTAGCAATTCGCCAACAGCACCCCTATCAGTCGTTCCGCACAACTAATATCCTGCTCCGTCGCTCCGTATTGCAGCACACGCCTTACGACGAACGCATCATCGGCTATGGCTATGAAGACGTTATGCTCGGCAGAGACCTTGAACATGCCGGTGTCAAAGTATTGCACATTGACAATCCAGTAGCCTATACTTCGTTTGAAGACAATGACCGCTATTTGGCAAAGACAGAAGAAGCAATGCACACGTTGCGCCAGAATTCAGACAAATTGGGCATGTATTCTCCCATACTAAATGCTGTATCCAAGCTGACCGCTCTACATTTGCTTTGGCTTATAAGAACTTGGCACAGAATTTTTGGTCACATTGAACGCAGTACACTTTGCGGGGCAAATCCCCAACTTGCCGTGTTTAAACTATACAAGTTAGGCTATTACGCTTCCTTGCCATAACGAATCACACTTATAAGCAGATGCTATTATGGTTATGCAGAATGGAATTGCAGCATCAAGATACGTAATATCATACCTTGAATAGTACAACCCCACCCATTCATTACACGTATACATTGTGTGTGTGTACGCTATGACCGGAATCAGAATTAGTATTACGGCTATATATACGAACAGCCTTTGCTTGTTACCATTCCATGTCAATGCCATTATTATTGCAATTATAGCAAGCAATATCGTATCAATAGGGCTTCCTTGTCTGAATTGCAACGAGAAAGGATTGTTCGTTGCTCCAAACAGGCTGTCTCCATCCCATAATGCAAGTGGGACAAACGTCAAAGCGAATGTTGCAACAGAAAGAAGTAAAACTGTAACTTTCTTACTGACACCCAACTTCACGAACTGAGGAAACAGCACTATAAACAACGGAAACGCAACGCTTAATCGTGTGGAAAGCCACAATCCACAACAAACGGACAAACAAATAGTTTTAGTATCGAGTTTCCAGTTATAATACACAGTATAGTTTATGAATGCAGCAAGCAAGAAGAAGTTGGTTATAAGATCGCTTCTTACAGCTATCTCATACCACACACATACACACGCCATAATCATTATCATAGCTACCATTCCACTCTTATTACCGTATATATGCTTAATGCTCAATACAAAGAACATGGCTCCGAATATCTCCGATAAGCCAACATTGCCTAACAGATAAAACGGTATATGGAAAACCATCCATACTGGAAAAGGCGATGCATTGCCTCCAAGATGAGTATTGGCAAGATAAGGGAACTTACCGTCAAACAAATCTCTTATAGGGTATTCGATAGCCGACCATCGGTCTACATTGTTTTGCAACGGGTCTAAACTATACTGTAAGGTGAATGCAGTAACAAGAAACACTCCTGCAAGAATATAGAACAAGACGTTGGAGTGACGATTTATGACTTTCATAATCCATGTTCCAGCCAACGCTTTATTCGTTTTTTGCATAATTATATATCCGTAAGCCATGACAACAGCATATCCTATAGAAATCCAACCATAATGATCGGTGACACGCATAGCATACTTGCACAGTAAGAAAAAGCACATACCGATGAACAAGACTGCTGCAAACGTACGCAGGAAGTTCCCACACTGTCTCATAAGTACGTTAATCTTTTCAAACACATAGCTAATGCCTATAGAGACCAACGAATACAGAAGTATAGATACATAGCCACTGATATATGGTATAAAATTATAATGTACTATATACAATTCATATGCAAGTCTGCCAATCCAGCTGACAAAGGTCATACGCTTTACTACAGGAACGAGATATGGCAATACAATAATAAATGTAGCAAGCGGAAGCTTTATGTTCAACAGCAGAAAATTGAAAGGCAGAGTGCCTTTAAGTAGTTGCACACAGTCCAACTCCTTGACAATCATCAACCCACATCCATACAGCCAAAGGGCTGAACAGAACGTCAAGACAGTGCTCTTCCGTATTTTTTTAATGGTATTATAGTATTCTGATACGACAAAACCACATACGAAAGAGAAAGCCTGTTCGCTGCAAAGCTGCATTTGGAATATATTATAAGCCCCAAATGCCATTAATACATATAATGTATACTTTGGCATGAATTTACGTCCAATCCAATACACAATATACCATCGGATAATGTAATCGACAAACCACAGATCGGAATCTGTAAACAGCAAATTGCGTAATAAACGACTAATGTCGAAAACGCCTTCTTCAAACGGCAGAGCGAAAAGGAAAACAATCCAGCATGGCAATATCACTCTTGTGATTCTTTTCCGCCAGAACCCATCCAGACCTTTATCCCTATAGCTTTCATTTATTCCAAATCCAGAAACAAACAGAAATACAGCGACACCCAAACTTCCCAATATATTCAGGAAGCGTGGGTAGTGTGCGGTCTGCATAACAAAGTGCATCAGCATAATCATTATTGCCGACACACCTTGCATCCACTGCGTATTCTGTCTTGCAAGAATATGTTCTGACATTTTTTCTTTATCTAATTATAGCTATTTTGGTTACTATTCCTTTTTCACCGTTTTCGGTAGCAGCCTCAACCATATACACTCCACTTGCCACGGGTTTGCCCTTGAGATCACATCCGTCCCATTGGTACGAACCGCCAGTGCTTCGTCCTTGATTTACGAGTGCGCCATTGCTTGTCACTATCTTCACATCGGCATTGAAACTCAATCCTACAATGGTGATTTTGCCCGTATATTCAGGTGTCACGGGATTTGGATAGGCATATACATTGTCCTTTGTCATTTCCTCTACTGGTTGTGTTGCATCGCTTTCATACGAACACAATCCACGATTAGTGGCAAAATACACTGTATTAGTGTTTCTATCCACACATATATCATATACTGTATTAGACGGCAATGGTGAATTTTCTGTAGTGAAATGCTGCACCAACGTATTACAATCATCACTTATCAAGAACACGCCATCATTTGTTCCCATCCATTTACGGTTAGCCCCATCTACTGCAATACATCTTGTACTGATATTAGAAAGCAGATAGTCGGCAAGATTTGTACCGTCATTGCGTGGCACTTTGTGTTGAATAAATGTACCATTTCCGGCAAGTGCATCAGCTGCTGGAATATAGAAAGGTCCATTGGTTGAAGCTAACCATATATTACCTTTCATATCCTCAGCCACTGAATACACCCCAACTGGTGTAATCAGTGCATCGTCTTCGTTTGCAAAGTCGGGACCATAACCTATAAGTTTGTCATTAACGTAATCGTAGGCATACAAGCGTGTGTCCTTATAAAAGTTATTGACAAACCACATACATTTGTTTGTCTTGCTTTGGAACATGCCTGTCAAGTTGTACTGAGCACCCGAAGTTATCGTTTCCGGGTGCTTGAAAACCTCCCAAGAATCATCAGTCTGGCGATATTTCAATATCGGATTGTCAATAAGACTATTAAGAACCCATAAATCACCCGAGTCATCATACTTTAGGGATGAAACGATTGTATAGTTCATATTGTTTAACGCTGATGTAAGCTTGCTGTTGTCCATATTATAAGATTTGACAAACTTACCGTCTTGAAAGTCATACATTCCACTCTTCGCTCCCACCATCACATGTCCTTCCTTCTTCGGATCGAAGTCCATACAAAGCAAATCGATGTAGTCATGTCCTATCATTTGAGATGTGGGCTGCTCAAACTCGCTCCAATTCTGACCATTCCATACATGAACTTCACCCGGATAGCCTGCATTGTTCTCTTGTGCCCAGAATCCCGCAACACTATACAGCTTCCCCCCGTGCATATACAGACGATAGAAATGGTTGGAAGCGGGACCTTCGGGCAGCACTCCCTCTGTCTTGTATGTGCGTGTGCCGTCTGTGGCGAGGGTGTAGCAAGCCAGTCGTCCGGCATCGTTGCGTGTCCACCAGAGTCCGGTGGAGGCATCGCGCACGTTCAGCCGATTGTCGGTGGAGGCGGTATATCCGCCCACACGCTGCCATCGGTTCTTGTCGAGGAGGTTGTCGGTGAGCAGTCCGCGCCACGTTCCTTGCGTCTTCGACACTGCATACAGATAGCCGTCCTTGACGTACGAGTGGTCAACGGCGAAGCCCAACTGGTATGTATCGGCAATTACGCCCTTCTTGGCGTCGAGCTTCATCACCCCCACCTCAATCGACATGTAGGCAAATTGACGGTCGATATAGATATGGCTGACGGTTTTGTCATTCACGGTTTCGGACAGATAGAGTCCGGGCACGTTGGTTATGTCGCCCGATGCAGACACAAGGTCGATGTTGCCGTCGCCGTATGCCACCACAAGACGTTTTGCCTGCTGCGACCATGCTATATGACTTATGTCTATACCGGCAAGTCCGGTGGTCTTGTTGAATACGGTAGTCTCGGCAGTTGTGTTGTTGTATGCGAACAGACTGCCCGAAGCGAGTGCGAAGCACACGTCGCCGGCGGGCGAAATCTCAGTCAGATTGGCGTAGCTGGGATACACCTGCCATGTGCCAACAGCCAAGCCGAAGGCATAAAACACGGTAGATATATATATAAATAATGTAAGAATGTATTTGCGCATTGTCGGTTGTTTTATATATACTATTAACTCTTAAAAGGCTTATTTATTGCCTTAAAGGACTACCTTTATATCTATTGTTTCGGAAAAAATTCCTAACTTTGCATCATAAATGACTAAAACCACAATAAATAAACCATAATGAACAAGAAACATCTATTTTCTATGCTTATTGCGCTGGCGTTGTGCGTCACCACAATGGGCCGCCATTACGAACCTGTAGACTATGTGAGCACGCTTGTCGGAACACAGTCGTCGTACGCTATTTCTACAGGCAACACCTATCCTGCCGTTTGTATGCCATGGGGTATGAACTTCTGGACTCCGCAGACGGGAAAGATGGGCGACGGATGGACCTACACCTATACTGCCGACAAGCTGCGCGGATTCAAGCAGACTCATCAGCCCAGTCCATGGATCAACGACTACGGACAGTTCACTATCATGCCCGAGACGGGCGAAGCCCCAATATTCGATGAGGAGAAGCGTGCTTCGTGGTTCTCGCACAAGGCCGAGGTGGCTACACCTTATTATTATCGTACCTATCTTGCCGACTACGATGTGGTGACCGAGCTTGCTCCAACCGAGCGCGCTGCCATCATGCGCATCACCTTCCCCGAGAGCAAGAGCTATGTAGTAGTTGACGCTTTCGACAAGGGTTCGTATGTCAAGATCATGCCGAAGGAGCGCATGATTGTGGGATATACTACAAAGAATTCGGGTGGCGTACCGCATAACTTCAAGAACTATTTTGTGATGAAGTTTGACAAGGACTTCACCTATACCGCCGCCGTTGCCGACGGACATATCAATACGGCTGACATTAAGGCTGAATGCAACCATGCCGGCGGCATCGTGGGCTTCAAGACCAGCCGTGGCGAGCAGGTGAACGTGCGCATTGCATCGTCGTTCATCTCTGAGGAGCAGGCTCTTGAGAACCTGAAGGAGCTTGGCTCTGACTCGTTCGACGAAGTAAAGGCGCGCGGACGCAAGACATGGAACGACATTCTGGGTCGTATCGAGGTGAAGTCGGACGACATCGACCATCTGCGCACGTTCTATTCGTGCCTGTATCGTTCGGTGCTCTTCCCTCGTTCGTTCTACGAGAAGAACGCCAAGGGCGAAATCGTACACTACAGTCCGTACAACGGCGAGGTGTTGCCGGGATATATGTTCACCGACACGGGCTTCTGGGACACATTCCGCTGCCTCTTCCCCCTGCTCAATGTGATGTTTCCGTCGATGAACGAGAAGATGCAGGCAGGACTGGTCAATGCCTATAAGGAGAGCGGATTTCTGCCTGAATGGGCTTCACCTGGCCATCGTGGCTGCATGGTTGGCAACAATTCGGCTTCGATAGTGGCTGATGCCTATCTGTGCGGACTCAAGAACTACGACGCCGAGACTCTGTGGCAGGCTGTAGTACATGGCGCCAGTGCCGTACATCCTACCGTAAGCTCTACCGGCCGACTTGGTTATGAGTATTACAACAAATTGGGTTATGTGCCGTACGACGTGAAGATAAACGAAAACGTGGCGCGTACGCTTGAGTATGCTTACGACGACTGGTGCATATACGAGTTCGGCAAGGCGCTGGGCAAGTCGAAGAAGGAGCTGGAACCGTTCCGCAAGCGTGCCTTCAACTATCGCAACGTGTTCGACAGCGAGAGCAAACTGATGCGCGGCAGACTCAAGAACGGCAAGTTCCAGAGTCCTTTCTCGCCGCTTAAGTGGGGCGACGCCTTCACCGAGGGCAACGCATGGCACTATACATGGTCGGTATTTCACGACCCCGCGGGCCTCATCCAATTGATGGGTGGCAAGCAGACGTTCAATCATATGCTCGATTCGGTGTTCAATGTTCCGCCACTCTTCGACGACTCTTACTACGGCAGCGTTATCCACGAGATACGCGAGATGCAGATTATGAACATGGGCAACTACGCCCACGGCAACCAGCCCGTCCAGCACATGATTTATCTGTATGGCTATTCGGGCGAGCCGTGGAAGACGCAGTACTGGATTCGCCAGACCATGCAGCGCATGTACAACGCCAATCCCGACGGCTATTGCGGCGACGAGGACAACGGTCAGACTTCTGCATGGTACGTCTTCTCGGCTATGGGCTTCTATCCTGTATGTCCCGGAGCTGGCGAATATGTGCTCGGAGCACCTTATTTCGACGAGATGACGCTGCATCTGGAGAACGGTCGCACCGTGAGCATCAAGGCTAACGACAACACCGACGACAACTGCTACGTCAATTCGCTGACGCTCAACGGCAAGCCTTACTCCAAGAACTACATCAAGCGCTCCGACCTGATGCAGGGTGCGCAGTTCGTCTACAACATGTCGGCGAAGCCAAACTATAGTCGCGGCACTGCCGAAAGCGACGCTCCGTACTCGTTCTCAAAGACTAAATAAATGCCGAAATCCGAATGTTGAATCCCCGAGATTCAACCCTCATAATTCAAAAGGAGTCCTTTTGCATTCCAAATGTAGCCCTTTTGCTCTTCAAAAGGAGTCCTTTTGCACTCCAAATGTAGTCCTTTTGAAGAGCAAAAGGACTACATTTTTTTGCCGTACAAATCCATTGGTAAAGCATAGGCACAAAAAAAAGTGCGTTCAACTCGTATATGCAACTACGATTGAACGCACTTTATTTGTTTTATCTGAAAATAGAACGAGTCTATTTCGAAAGGTCTATATGTAAAATCTCGCTTTTCCTTACTTGCGAACCTTAGCGTAACGGCTCATGAACTTGTCTACGCGACCGGCTGTATCGACGAGCTTGCTCTTACCGGTATAGAACGGGTGAGATGTGCTTGAGATTTCGACTTTTACCACCGGGTAAGTTTCGCCTTCAAATTCTACTGTCTCTGTAGTCTTGCATGTAGACTTTGTAAGGAACATATCGCCGTTGGACATATCCTTAAATACGACGGGGCGATAGTTTTCTGGATGAATTCCCTTCTTCATTTTGATTTTATTGTTATATTGTTAATAAAAAATTTCGCTTGTTATAAGCTTTAGCGGCTGCAAAGGTACGAGTTTTTTTGCTCACTGCCAAATTTTATCGGCATTTCTTTGATATTGTTTGACTGCAAATACCTACTAAGTATAAGTCAGTTATCTGAATTTTGGCGAAACAATCATCCAAACGAAAAAAGACAGAGGATATGTCAAAAGTCAAACAAAGCGGGCTGAAAGCCCCAAAAGCACATAGCCCAAGGCAGCACCTTGGGTGTACGGATTGAAAACAGCAAAACGCCCTGCAAGGGCAAAAGCATTGATAATTAACGCTTTTGCCCTTGCAGGGCGCATTGGTATTTGTGATACTTTTACCCAAGGTGTTGCCCTGGGCTATGGGCTTCTGCCCCTTCGGGGCGTACTGCTTTGACTTTTGACACCCTCTGTTTTATATAAAGTCTTCTCTTGTTATGGCTTTAGAAGCTGTACGTGATGTTCAGCATGCCGCTTGTTCCGAGTGCGTAAAACTTGCGCGGGTTCTTTGCAAAGTTGTACAGCGAGGCGTTGCTGCCGTCGGTAGAGGGCTGACTTGCGTCGTAGTTGCTCTCGTAGCCGCCGGTGCAGATGGTGCGGTTGTTGGTGAGGTTGGTTATGCTGAGGTTGATGTCGAGCAGTCCGCCCATCACACGTGCGGTGCGTCCTATTGAGCAGTTGAGCATAAATCCGCCCTTACCCTTTGCCTGGTCGAGGCTCTCACCGTCAGCTATCTGCTGCAGACGGTTGTACGTAGAGTAGTCGAGATAGATGCGGTCGTAGTAGTTGCAGTCTACTCCTACGGTCCATCCGCGCTGATGATAGTTGACGCCGAGGCTTGCGGCTGTGAGCGGAGTGCCCGATTCGTGCATGTCCTTGCTAAGGAGCACATCGTCGTTGTATGTGCCTTGGCATGCAAACATGTAGCGCGAGAGGGCATTATTGGTAGTCTTAGCCTCGCTTATGGTGCCCAGGAGCTTAATGTCGAGAGTCTTGCAGATGTCAAACTTCAGTCCTGCCTCGAGTCCGTAATACTTCTTCTTGAGTCCGGTTATTGAGTTGTACACCAGTTCGTTGGTGTTGTCCATGTAGAAACTCTGCCAGTCGGAAGCGTCCTTGACGTACGAGTAGTAGCCGTTAATGTTGGCATGCAGCCACGAGCCGTTGTACATATAGCCCACCTCGGTGCTGAGCACCTGCTGCTTCTTGATGTTGGCAGCGAGGTCGTTGTTCACCTCGGGCGCTGCAAATACGGTAGAGGCGAGAGGTGCGCGCTGCTCATATCCCATGCCGAATGTGAGCGTATGGCCGCAACCCATATCGAGCGACGATCCGAACTTCAGTCCGCCATCAAGGAAATCCTTTGTACGGCTCTTGCCGAAGGAGTTGTCGGCAGCCATACCGTTGCGCATCTTGCCGTCGCGCTGCATCGACTGATAGCCCATACGTGCCGAAATGCTGTAGTTGAGCATTCCGAACTGCTCTTCATACGACGCCCATACCTGTGCCTTATTCACCAGAATGTTGTAGTCGTAGCCCATTCTGTCGCCCTTATACAATGCGGCGTTGCGGTTATTGAGGTCGTATTGCACCTTGTCGGATGTCGAAGGATAGTGCATTGCGGCGTATGTGTTGACGTTGTGGAGCTGCGCTCCGCCCAGCAGACTGTTAATGGTCTGATAATGCATGCCCTTGTTTGTGGCAAAGTTGAATCCGGCGCGCAGGCTGCTCTTTGCCGTCAGGCGCTTGTCAAGTGTCGTTGCGAGCGAGATGTTGAGGTTGTCGTTGTGGCGCGATTCAAGCCAATACATTGCATCGGTGCCTTGTGCTGCCACCTGACTGTTAAACCAGTACATGCGTTCCCAGTCGAGTTGTCGGTTTGACTTGTCGGCTGCCCACTGCGAGCATGCCTTCTCCCATCGTGCTTTAGCGTCGGCTGTGTTGGCAGGGTCGGCTGTGTTCCATACATTATATATAGAGCTTGGCATCTTGATCCACGAGTCGGCGTATGGATTTTCGCCGTTAAAGTTGAGTCGGGTGCATCTGTACCACGCATATTGTCCCTGCAATGATGTGCTCAGACGGGTCTTTTCGTTGATTTTCCAGTCCCATGTGAGCAATGCTGTAGGCGCAAAGTCGCGCACAACACGCGAACTACGCTTCTTGTCGTTGTAGTATCCCCAATACGGATTGTACTGATGGTCGTCCGAGAGTTGGAAAGCCTCATCTGTAGATGCGCCATATTGAGCACGCTTAGAGGGGCTGCCCCATGTGGCGAAAGCCAATGAGTGAGTGTCGCCCCACATCTTCTGCACGCTGAGATAGTACGATAGCGACTTCAGCGGTGTGCCGTCTACATATCCCTGCTTAGCCCATCGGTAAGACAATGTACCTGCAAATGCCCATCCGTTGGCGCTCAGTCCCGAGGCATACGAGTAGGCTCCGCCCATAGTATAGTTGCGGTTGGCACCGGTCCATTCTATATGGTGGCCGCGTTTCATGTCGGCAGCACGGAAGTTGTAGTTGTTCGATCCGCCCAAAGCCGTCATTCCATAGCCGAACGATTCGAAAGGCAGCGACGAGTCGAAGTACAGTCCTTGAAGTCCTATGCCGCCTATGGTAGGATAGCGGAATTGTCCAGTCTCAACGTTATTCATCAGTACGCCGTTGATGTACACCTCGTTGTACATAGGATTATATGCACGGAATCGCAGATGGGTCGGTGCGAAGCGATAGCTCACTTCCGATGCGAACACGTTACGGTTGGAATTGACCATCGTAACGCCTTGTGGCATATCGGCATTCTGTCCGAGTTGCTGCTCGGCAAAGGTATAGGCTGCCTCCACATCAAGTTTGCCGTGCTGACCAATCGAGTCGGTATAGGTCTGCGCCCAAGCAGGAGCGCAGCACATAGCCAACAGTGCTATATTTAGTTTCTTTTGCATGTTTGTTTTATTCAGTTTGTTTTTATTGTCCTTACAAAGTAAGGCATTATATTCCAATTGCGAAAATAATTCGGTCGATATTTACCTTCCGTTCGACTTATCCCCTTTGTTTTCCGTCATTTAGAACAATTAGCGGAGCAGCCCCATTCAAAATTCAAAATCCAAAATCGCAGGCACAGCAGCCCAATTCAAAATTGAATAATTCAAAATCGCAGGCACAGTCGAGAATAATTCAAAATTGAACAATTCAAAATCGCAGGCGCAACCGAGAATAATTCAAAATTGAACAATTCAAAATCGCAGGCAAAGCCGAGAACAATTCAAAATTCCTAATTCCTAACTCCTAACTCTCCTCGTGTTCCTTCGTGACGTATCTCTGCCAGTAGGCAATGATGAGTGTGGTCAAGGGGAGGGCGATGATGAGACCGATGAAGCCCAGCAGTGCGCCCCACACAGACAGCGAGAGCAGCAGAATGGCAGGGTTCAGCCCCATAGCCTTGCCCATAATCTTTGGCGTTACTATCATGTCGGTGATTATCTGCACCACACAGAAGAGTCCGACAGCCAATCCGAACACCACCCAGAAGTTCTGTCCGGTGTCAGCGGCTTTAAGCATGGCAAGGAAAGCGGTAGGAATTATGGCGAAGGTGTGCAGATAAGGCACCAGATCCATTACTCCGATGAGTATGCCCAGACCTATTGCCATAGGGAAGTCCATTATGCTGAAGCCTATGCAGAACATCACGCCCATGCAAAGCGCTACCAGACACTGGCCTCGGATGTAGTTGTTGAGTTCGCGCTCGACGTCGCCCGCCAGTTCATGCCAGAACGGTCGGTTCTTCTTGGGGAATATCTTTATCCAATTGGAGGTGAGATATTCGTAGTCGAGCAGAATGAAGAACATATATAATAAGGTGATGCACGATGCCACAATGCTCAGCACTATGTTGGCAGTCTGACCTATCACGGCAAACACCTTTGGCATGCTGGTGCGTATGGCATCCTTGAAATCGTTGCTCTTGAAGAATCGTTCCACCTGTTCCTGGTTCTCTTCAATCCAGTTTTTCACAAGCGTCGTAAGGTCATTGGTGTGTGTTGTCTGGTGGAGCCAGTGCATCAGAAACTCGTAAAGCTTCTGAAACTGCCCTATCATGGGCGGAATGATGAAGTAAATCATCAGTCCCACCACGCCCAGCACTACAGCCATGGCTATGAGTATAGCCAGTGCGCGCACCTTGACATGCATGCGATATTGTATGAACTTCACCATCGGATACATCAGATAGGCGAAAAGCCACGCTATGAAGAACGGCAGCAGCACGCTGCTCAGATAGTTGGTCACGGCAAACACAGCCACTGTGATGAGCGCAATGGCTGTCCAACGGATGAATTTATCAAAAGTGATTTTCTGTTCCAACATATATAATATTACGATTTCAATGGGTACAAAATTACGAATACGTTTTAAAAATTGCAAAGAAAGGGCTCCTTTTTTTGCCGTTCTTGATTAATATAGCTATATTTGTCGCCAATATGGGGATATTGTATATAGTACCCACACCAGTGGGAAACATGGAGGACATGACAATGCGTGCCATCCGTATATTAAAAGAGGCCGATCTTGTGCTTGCCGAAGACACTCGCACATCGGGCATTCTGCTCAAGCATTTCGACATACAGAACCGTCTGATGTCGCACCATAAGTTTAACGAGCACGGCACAAGCGCCGCCATCGTCGAACGGTTGAAGGCTGGCGAGACGATAGCTCTAATCAGCGACGCCGGCACTCCAGGCATCAGCGACCCGGGATTCTTTCTCGCACGCGAGGCTGCCAAGGCTGGAATAACGGTGCAATGTCTGCCGGGTGCTACGGCATTTGTGCCAGCCATTGTCAGTTCCGGACTGCCTTGCGACCGCTTCTGCTTTGAAGGTTTCCTGCCACAGAAGAAGGGACGCCAGACGCTTCTCGACGCTTTGCGCACCGAGACGCGCACTATGATATTCTACGAGTCGCCCTACCGGCTGGTGAAGACATTGGAGCAGTTTGCCGAAGTATTCGGCGACGAACGCCAGGCCAGCGTATGCCGCGAGATATCCAAGTTGCACGAGGAGAGTGTACGCGGTTCGCTCAAGGAGATAATAGCCCACTTCCACCAGACAGAGCCGCGTGGCGAGATAGTGATAGTGGTGGCTGGATGCGGCGAAGGCGAAATGTCGGCACTCAAGGCATTGAAGGCTCAGGCCAAGGAGAAGAAGCCGCGACTGAGCAACAAGGAGCGTTACGCCATGCGCGAAGCCGCCCCCGAAGAATTCAAGAAGAAGAAATTCCGAGAAGAAGAATAACAATCGATAACATACTGAATAATAACCAAACCCTGACAAATATGAAAAAGTTTAAGTTTTTATTATTTGCATTGGCAGTAGTTGCCTTCGCATCGTGTGGCAACAGTGACAAAAAACAATCGGTAGAGGGCACTGTACAGAGCGACTCACTGCAACGCGTGATAACTCAGAAGGACAATGAAATCAACGATATGATGGAAACCTTCAACCAAATACAGGAAGGTTTGCGCGAGATTGACGAAGCCCAGAACCGTGTGAGCATCGTGAAGAACGGCGAAGGAGCCGACAAGCGCCGTCAGATTATAGAGAACATACAGTTCATCTCCAATACAATGAAGCAGAACCGTGCCCTCATCGAGAAGCTGCGACAGCAGATGCGCGAGTCGAGCGTTAAGGGCGACCAGCTACGCAAGACCATTGAGGACCTCGTAAAGCAGATTGACGAGAAGGACAACCAGCTCAAGCAGCTGCGTGCCGAACTCGATGCCAAGGACATACACATTGCCGAACTCGACCAGACTGTCAACACTCTCAACGACAACGTGTCGAGCCTCAAGACAGAATCGTCGCAGAAGAGCGAGACTATCAACGCTCAGGACAAGCAACTCAACACCGCATGGTTTGTATTCGGAACCAAGAAGGAGCTGAAGGAACAGCACATCCTCGAAGGATCAAAGGTGCTTGAGTCGAACTTCAACAAGCACTACTTCACCAAGATCGACATCCGTGTCGACAAGGAGATAAAGCTCTACTCTAAGTCGGCACGCATTCTCACCATGCATCCGTCAAGTTCGTACACCCTGCAGCAGGATGCCAACAAGCAGTATGTGCTGCGCATCAACAACCCGCAGATATTCTGGTCGACCAGCAAGTATCTCGTGATACTCGTGAAGTAAAAAGACAAACAAAATGGATACAGAACAACTATCGCTAACAAAGAAAACCCTTGTCGGCGTGCAGTTCCTCTTCGTGGCGTTCGGAGCCACAGTGCTGGTGCCGCTGCTCATCGGTATCAATCCCGCTACGGCGCTATTCACAGCCGGATTGGGCACATTCATCTTCCACTTCGTCACTGGTGGCAAGGTGCCCATCTTCCTTGGCTCGTCGTTTGCATTCATTGCCCCTATCATTGCAGCCACACAGCAGTGGGGATTGCCCGGCACTCTCGCCGGACTTACAGCCGTGTCGCTCGTCTACTTCGTAGTGAGCGCACTCGTAAAGTGGCAGGGCAAGCGTCTGCTCGACCGCATTTTCCCACCCGTAGTGATCGGTCCGGTCATCATACTCATAGGCCTCTCGCTCTCGGGCAGTGCCGTCAACATGGCAAAGACCAACTGGATACTCGCCTTCACGTCGCTCATCACAGCCATTGCCATACTGACATTCTGCCGCGGACTGATGAAGCTGGTGCCCATAATCAGCGGTGTCATCGTGGGCTACATACTCGCTATATGCCTTGGCGAGGTTGACTTCTCGGGCGTAGCATCGGCATCGTGGCTGGCCATACCGGTACAGTTCGACACCATCACCCACTTCGAGTGGGCACCGTTCCTATACATGATACCCGTGGCAATAGCCCCCGTGCTTGAGCATATAGGCGACGTTTACGTGGTAAGTGCCGTTGCCAAGAAGGACTTCGTAGAAAACCCTGGCATTCATCGCACCATGCTCGGCGACGGATGTGCCTGCCTTGCATCGGCATTGCTTGGCGGACCACCCGAGACTACTTACTCTGAAGTGACGGGTGCCATGTCTATCACCAAGGTGACATCGCCTGCCGTAATACGCATTTCGGCTGCCACAGCCATCTGCTTCTCTATCATCGGCAAGCTCAGCGCACTGCTGCAGTCTATCCCACAAGCCGTGCTCGGCGGCATCATGCTGCTGCTGTTCGGAACGATAGCAAGCGTTGGCGTGCAGAATCTTATGCAACATAAGGTCGACATGAACGACACCCGCAATGTCATCATCATTTCTGTTATGCTCACAATGGGCCTGGGCGGTGCCGTACTCTCATCGGGTTCGTTCGCAATATCGGGCATCGGACTCGCCGCTGTAGTAGGCGTAGTGCTCAATCTGGTGTTGCCCAAGACCAAGAAGGTTGAGGAATAAAAACGGTTCATCCGGAATTTGGAGTGGTAATATTATAAGTTCAATTTTGTAAGTTAATTGGTAAAGCAAATAGTAGGAGGCTATGGCGTCCCCGCCATAGCCTGTGCAGCTAGTCAGTACATTCTTGTTATTGATAATATGCACTGCCTGCTTGCTCAGGCTATGGCGAGGACGCCATAGCCTCCTACAGTTTGTAATTTTAAAATATAGTATCACTCCAAATTCCGGATGAACCATAAAAACGACGTCAACACACCAGTATACAGCATACTTACAACAACCGTATTTCAAAAGGAGTCCTTTTGCACTGCAAAAGGGCTCCTTTTTGTTGGTAAAAGGACTCGTTTTGGAGTGCAAAAGGATTCGTTTTGGAAGGCAAAAGGACTCCTTTTTGAAATGTTAAGTGTTAAGTGTTGAATGTTAGAGGGAAAAGGGGGATGGAAATGTTAAATGTTTACGCCCCGAAGGGGCAGAAGCTCATAGCCCAGGGCAACACCCTGGGTAAAAGTATCGCAAATCATAATGCGCCCTGTAAGGGCAAAAGCGTTAATTATCAATGCTTTTGCCCTTACAGGGCGTTTTGCTATTTTCAATCCGTACACCCAAGGCGCTGCCTTGGGCTATGTGCTTTTGGGGCTTTCAGCCCGTTTTGTTTGACTTTTGACACACTCTCCTAAGCAAGCAACAAAGCAAATGCGACGACTAACTGCTCAGACTATGGCGGGGACGCCATAGCCTCCTACCATTTGCAAACCAACACCATCTCAACACAACAACACCCCAACTGGGGCTCCACCCCGCATTGTGCGCCCACCCAACAAATTTAATATAAATTTTCGCTCTAAAAATTTTGTCGTTAAAAAATAAATCGCTAAACTTGCCAACGTAAAGATGCAGGAACAACACAACACCTTGCATTCTGACACAGAAGACATAACAAAACAAAACAACAGACGTACATCTTGATGAAACAATGCCAGCAACAGGACGAATTGCAGGCAGAATGAACTAACGACAGGCAAGATTGCCTACAGACGGGTAATACTGGCTGACGACCAAGCTGAAAATGTAACACAAAAATAATAAAAAGACTAAATTAAGACGATTGCCTATGATACGATTTATAGCACTCATCTTCTTGGCGCTGGCAATGCAAACCGCCGCAGCCCAAGAAAACGACAAGAAAGAAGTTTGTATCGGATTTAGGGTAGGATCAAGTTTGCTTGACCCCAAGTTCGGTAACAACGAAGCAAATCTGAACGACGTAATACAGTTTCTTAACGAAGTAAGAAACGACACAACCATTGAACTTACTCAAGTAAAGTTCTGCGGATCGGCATCGCCCGAAGGCGGCAGCAAGCTCAACCGCAAGCTCGCCAAGCGCCGCTGTGCCAATATGGAGCAGTATGTACGCCAGCGCATCATGTTGCCCGAAGACATAATCAAGCGTCAGGAATGGTCGGACGCATGGCAGAAACTCGCCATTTATGTCGAAAACTCGGACATGCCAAACAAGAAGGAGGTGCTGCACGAACTGCTTGAGACCCCCGAATACACCTATAATAAATATGGTGCACTCGTCGACAGCCGCAAGAAGCGACTCATGGACATGAACTACGGACGCACATGGAACTATATGCTCGACAAGTTCTTCCCCTCAGTACGCAACGCAAGTGCCATTCTCGTGACCATACGCAAGAAGAACGAGCCGGCACCCGAACCCCAACCGGAACCCGTTGTGGAAGAACCCAAGCAGCCCGAACCCGTTGTACAGCCCGAACCCGTTGTCGACACCAAGCAACCTGCCTACTTCGCCATCAAGACCAATATGCTTTACGATGCACTACTTGTGCCCAACGTAGGCGTTGAGTTCTCGCTCGGCAAGCGATGGAGCGTAGCAGCCGACTGGATGTACGGATGGTGGAGCCGCAACAAGAGCCATCGCTACTGGCGTGTTTACGGCGGCGGACTCACCGTACGCAAGTACTTCGGAGCCAAGGCAGCCGAAAAGCCTCTGCAGGGACACCACATCGGCATCAACGCACAGATGCTCACCTACGACATCGAATTCGGTGGCAAGGGATATATGGGCGGAAAGCCCGGCGGCACATTGTGGGACCGCATGAACTATACCGTCGGTGCCGAATACGGCTACTCAATGCCCGTGGCACGACGATTGAACAACGACTTCAGTCTGGCAGCCGGATATATGGGCGGACGCTACTATGAATACACTCCGCTCGACGGCCACTACGTATGGCAAGCCACCAAAAACCGCAAGTGGATAGGCCCTACCAAGGTTGAGGTATCGCTCGTCTGGCTTCTCGGACATGGCAACTACAACACGAAAACGAAGAAAGGAGGCGAGAAATGATTAACTGCAAGAATTCAGCCAAGTTGATACTCGGCACACTATGCGCTATGGCACTCGCCATACCGACACTCTCATCGTGCGAACACAAGGACCTGTGCTTCGACCACGACGTTCATGCACCTAAGTTCGACTTCCGCGTCACAGCTACTTACCAGCAGGAGTGGGAACTGAATGAAAACCAGAAGGTATGGGCTTCGGAAGCTGAATGGCCCGAAAAATACGGTATGGCATACGACGACCTTCGCCCGAAGGTTCCTGCCGGACTCCGTATGCACGTATTCAGCGAGACGGGTGTCAACGATATGATCAATATGCCAGCTCAGGGCGACGTAGTAGGTCTGCAACCGGGCAACCACCAGTTGCTGTTCTACAACAACGACACCGAATACATTCTCTTCGACGATATGTACTCGTATGCTTCTGCCAAGGCTACCACACGCACCCGAACACGTTCTACGTACATGGGCAATCCGTTTAAGGGCAACGCCAGCCGTAGCGAACCTACTGTGAACATGCCCGATATGCTCTATGGCAACTACAAAGAGAAGTACACATCTGAGCGTACCTACGAAATGCCGGAGATGTCGGTTACAATGCACCCGATGGTGTTCAAGTATCTCGTAAGATACGAGTTCAGCAAGGGTCTGGAATATGTAGGACTGGTGCGCGGAGCACTGTCGGGCATGGCTGCAGCGGTGTATATGCACAGCGGACAGACTTCAAAAGAGGCAGCCACTCTGCTCTACGACTGCACACTCGAACCTTGGGGAGCGCAGGCTATAGTAACATCGTTCGGAGTACCCGACTGGCCAAACGCACTCTATCAGCCCACTCGTGGACAGCGCAGCTATGCTCTGAACTTAGAGGTAAGACTAAAGAACGGACTCATCAAGAGCTTCGACTTCGACGTGACCGATCAGATTGAGAAACAGCCACAAGGCGGTGTTATCATTGTGAAGGGTCTGGAAATATCCGACGAGGACGGATGGCAGGGAGGCTCAGGCTTCGACGTCAAGATTGACGGATGGGGCGAGTTCGAGGACGTAGACATGCCGCTCAAGTAGCGCTACGCAGCTCAAGCAGAAACTGTACACGGTTTACAACTAAACTTTTCATATAACTTTATTTACTAATTT
>ENA-ORSA01000161-ORSA01000161.1-human-gut-metagenome-genome-assembly--contig:-NODE-161-length-81852-cov-4.350649_pt1 | contig 81852 bp, 85 predicted proteins | sample MGYA00242179_ERZ509142 | MGnify/ENA primary metagenome ERZ509142 (study PRJEB26280, sample SAMEA2338659) | human gut metagenome | biome: human gut; feature: human-associated habitat; material: faeces... | reverse complement strand
ATAGATGATAGCGATCACGCCCATGGGCACGGCGGTCTTTTCGATCACAAGCCCGTTGGGGCGCTCCACCCGCTTCAGCACCCGGCCCACCGGGTCGGGCAGGGCAGCGACCTCTTCAATGCCCTTTGCCATGGCGCGGATGCGCTCCTCGGTCAGGGCAAGACGATCCAGCATCACCTCGCTGATATGTCCCTTTGCGGCGGCCATGTCGTCGGCGTTGGCGGCAAGAATGGCCGTCATACTTGCGGGGCTGCACAGCTGCGCAGCCATACTGTGCAGTGCCTGTGCGCGGGCAGCGCTGTCAGCCAGTGCCAGCGCAGCCTTTGCCCCGCGGGCGGCTTCCAGAATTTCCTGTGTGGTCATAGCTCAAACCTCCTGTGTGGACAGCGCGGGCTGCTTGTGCCCGGCAAAGCGGGTGCCAATAGGCTTGCCCGCAGCGATATCATACAGCAGTTCCGGGTGTGCGCCGTTGGCGATGACCATATCTGCACCGCTGCCGGTCACCATGCGGGCAGCCCGCAGCTTGGTGGCCATGCCGCCGGTACCCAGTGCAGAGCCTGCACCGTCTGCCAGCGCCATCACCTCCGGGGTGATCTCCTCCACCAGCGGGATGAGTGCCGCATCCGGGTGGGTGTGGGGGTTCGCAGTGTACAGGCCGTCAATGTCGCTCAGCAGCACCAGCAAGTCGGCCTTGCAGCAACAGGCCACAATAGCGGCCAGCGTGTCATTGTCGCCAATGGAGGTGATCTCATCGGTGGCAACGCTGTCGTTTTCATTGATGATGGGCAGTGCACCCAGCTCCAGCAGACGGGTCAGGGTGTTCTGGATGTTCACCCGGCGCTCGGTGTGCTCCACGTCCACGCCGGTAAGCAGAATCTGCGCTACCGTGTGATCGTAGGCACTGAACAGCCGGTCGTAGGTGTACATCAGCTCGCACTGCCCCACGGCGGCGCAGGCCTGCTTGGTGGTGGTATCCTTGGGGCGTGCAGGCAGCGAAAGCTTGCCCACGCCCATGCCAATAGCGCCGGAGGACACCAGAATGACCTCGTGTCCCTCGTTCTTTAAATCGCTCAATACCTTGACCAGTTCCTCCGCATGGCGGATGTTCAGCCGCCCGGTGGGGTATGCCAATGTGGAGGTGCCTACTTTCACAACGATGCGCATGATTCCATTAACCCTTTCCCATTTCCTTTGTTTTGTCGTAAGCGGCCAGCACGGCATCCATCACCGCACCGCGCAGCCCGTGTTCTTCCAGTACCCGCACGCCCTGAATGGTGCTGCCGCCGGGGCTGCACACAGCGTCCTTCAGCGCACCGGGATGCTTGCCGCTTTCCAGCACCAGCTTTGCGCTGCCCAGCACCATCTGTGCGGCGTACTCCTGTGCCTTTGCCCGGGGCAGGCCGCAAGCCACGCCGCCGTCGGCCAGCGCTTCAATAAACTGGTACACCCATGCCGGGCCACAGCCGGAAACGCAGCTTGCGGCATCGATCATGCCCTCTGCCACGGCGTCCAGCCGCCCGGCAGGGGCCATCAGCTGACAGAATGCGCTCTCCTCCTCGGCGGTCACGTTGACGGAGCAATACTGGATCATGCCTTCGCCCACCGATGCCGGGGTGTTGGGCATGATACGGATGACAGGGTAGTCGCCGCCCGCCATCTCCTGAATGCGTGCCACCGGCAGACCGGCGGCCATGGTGCACAGCACGAACCGCTTGGTGCGCTCGGCAAGGATGAACCGCAGCGGCTCCAGCATGGCCTCCATCATCTGGGGCTTCACCGCCAGAAAGATCAGGTCGCAGTCACCGGCGACCTCAGCGTTGGTGGCGGTCTGACAGCCCAGTTCTGCGGCCAGTGCTTCGGCCTTGGCCGCTGTACGGTTAGCCAGAAATACATTCTCAGGCTCGGTAGCCTTGCACACAGCGCGTGCAATAGCGCCGCCCATGTTTCCACAGCCTAAAAACCCAATGGTTTTCATCATAATAATAACCCTCCCTCGGCAGGTATGCACTGCATGAAATTCTGCTTCTTATTCATTCTAAGCAACCGCTGGGAGAAAATCAAGACTTTTGTCTTATTTTTGGCGGGCAGATTGAAAAACAGCACCTTCGCGGCGGGCAGCGCACACACAAATTTCATAAAAAGGTAAAAATCTTTACTTGAAATAAGGTCATGTTTTGCGGTAAAATAAATCATGGGGTATCATTCACGGAAACGGCAGCGGCGTCTGCCGGGAAAGGATGGGTTTTTGTGTCACAAACGACAAAACGGGCACTGGAGGCATCTTTGAAGAAGCTGCTGCTGGAAAAGCCCCTGAACAAGATCACGATCAACGATATCACCGAGGATTGCGGGGTCAACCGCATGACCTTTTATTACCATTTCAAGGACATTTACGATCTGGTGGACTGGATCTTAGCGGAGGATGCCGCAAAGGCGATGGAAGGCCGCCGGGGCTTTGGGACATGGAGCGAAGCCTATCTGGACGTTCTGCACCAGCTGCAGGATAACAAGACCCTTGTGCTCAACGTTTACCGCTCGGTGGGCAGGGAACAGGTGGAGCAGTACCTTTATAGATTGCTGGACACCATCCTGAAGGATTTTGCAGACCGTGAATGCCACGATATCACCGTGCAGGATGCAGATAAGCAGTTTGTTGTCGATTTTTACAAGTATGCACTGGTGGGCATGACGCTGGAATGGACCCGCCGGGATATGAAAGGCGACCCCAAGAAGATGGTGGAGCGCGTGAGCACCATGATCCACGGGGATTTCCGCCGTGCACTGTGCCGCCTGAGCAGCGGCAGCTTGAAAATAGAGGAATGATGTGCTTTGTGGCTGTGCGGCTTCAATAAAATTTTATCAAAGGGTACGCCGTGATGGGTTTTCCATCACGGCGTATTTTCTGTTTATGGCACAAAAACACGCAAAGTGGTAGGATGTGGTCAAGCAAAATAAGAATTTCCAAAGGAATCATTTCGGGAGGAAAAAGCTATGAATACATCTCTTGATAACCTGACTCACAAGATGCAGCGTGCTGCGCTTGGTAAAATAGTGGACGTGGCGCTTTCCCGCGCCGAGCAAGACCGTGAAAAAACAATGTGCCAGCTGGTAGATGCTGCAAAGCAGTTCTACGGCAGCGGCTTCAGCGACGAGACCTACGAGAACGCCAAAAAGGTGCTGACCGACCCCAACAGCAAGTGGACGAAGCTAATCAACTGCGTGCTGGATCAGACCGACCCCCATGTGGCGCGCACCACCGCACTGAATCTGGGCTACGAAGCCTTCTTCCGCGGCACTAAGATGATCCGTGAGAACCGCGTCAAGTATCAGTGCAACATCCCATGGCTGATTCTGTTCGACCCCACCTCTGCCTGCAATATGCACTGCGTGGGCTGCTGGGCAGGCGAGTACGGCCACAAGAACAACCTCAGCTTTGAGGACATGGACAAGATCGTTACGCAGGGCAAGGAGCTGGGCGTGTATCTGTATATGCTGACCGGCGGCGAGCCGCTGGTGCGCAAGAAGGACGTGCTTAAGCTGGCCGAAAAGCATAACGATGTGCAGTTTGCCATCTACACCAACTCCACCCTCATTGATGAGCCCTTCTGCAAAGAGGTGGTGCGTCTGGGCAACATTGCCTTCATGCTGTCCATCGAGGGCACCCCGGAGACCAACGATGCCCGCCGTGGTAAGGGGCACTATGCCGCTGTCATGAACGCGATGGATCTGCTGAAGAAGTACGGCATCATCTTCGGCACCTCCATCTGCTATACCCGTGATAACATCGAAGCTGTCACCAACGACGAGTTCATGCGTTTCCTGTGTGAGAAGGGTGCACACTTCGGCTTCTACTTCCACTACATGCCCGTGGGCAACGAGGCAGCACCGGAGCTGATGCCTACCCCGGAGCAGCGCAAATATATGATCGACCGCATCCGCTATCTGCGCTCGGAGGCCTGCGATATCCCGTTCTACCCCATGGACTTCCAGAATGATGGCGAGTTTGTGGGCGGCTGCATTGCCGGTGGCCGCAACTACTTCCACATCAACTCGGCCGGTGATGCAGAGCCCTGTGTGTTCATCCACTACTCCAATGCCAATATCCACGACCAGAGCATTCTGGAGATCCTGCACAGCCCGCTGTTCATGGCTTATCACAACGGCCAGCCCTTCAACAAGAACCATCTGCGTCCCTGCCCGATGCTGGAAAACCCCGAACTGCTGCAGAAGATGGTGCACGAGACCGGTGCCCACAGCACCGACCTGCAGTCGCCGGAGAGCGTGGAGCATCTGTGCGAGAAGTGCAAGAGCTACGCTGCCAACTGGCAGCCCACGGCAGACGAGATCTGGTCCCATACCAAGATCCGCGAGAGCCGTTACGAGAACTATAAGGACTGGAAGCCCTCTCAGCCGCTGGACTGAGCTGAAACCTGATTCAAAACAATAACAAGACCCCCGCCCTGTGTCCCTTCCCGGAACATAAGGCGGGGGTCTTGCTGTGCATGTTGGCGGCTATTTATTTCTTATCGCTTTCTTTAATTGCCTTTAGAATACAAATTCCCATAGCTAAAACAGGAAACAGCACTCTGAGAGCTAAAAACCCTTGTGGGTCTCCAAAATTGATGTTTACGTCTGCAAATAGTCCAACGAACCATGCCGCTAAAGTAGAAATGATCGCGATTGTGTAAGTCATTTGTCAAACCTCCGTGAATTATTTCTCGGTTGTGTTTTTGCCCCGTACAAGCATACCGGCAATTGTGATTAAAAGACCTGCGGCTCCACCAACAAAAGCAAAAATATTACTTATAGATAAGGCAATCCCAGCCAGAATAACAGCGATACCCAATAACATCATTTTAATACCCATTAAATCGTTCTCCTTTATATACGTTCTTATGATACGGCATGACTAAAAAATACCCCGCATCGGAAGTGCTCTGATGCGGGGCAGGGAAGGTTTACTGGTTCTCAGCAGATTGCGGTGCAGCGGGCTGTGCGGCTGCATCGTCTGTGGGGTCGCCGAACTGGTCGTGATAGCTGTTCAGCAGGGTCAATTCCTGATTGCGCTGCAAGCCGTGGATGACCAGCTTTTTGATGACATCGTAGATAACGGCAAACAGCGGCACACCCACGATCATGCCCACAAAGCCCCACAGGCCGCCAAACAGCAGGATGGCAAACAGCACCCAGAAGCTGGAAAGGCCGGTGGTGTTGCCCAGGATCTTGGGTCCGATGATGTTGCCGTCCAGCTGCTGCAAAACCAGCACGAACAGCACGAACCACAGCGCTTTGATGGGGTTCTGGATCAGAATGAGCAGCGTGGCCGGGATGGCACCGATAAAGGGCCCAAAGAAGGGGATCACGTTGGTGACACCAATGATCACCGACACCAGCAGGGCACTGGGGAACTTGAAGATCAGGCAGCCAATATAGCACAGCAGGCCGATGATGGCAGAATCCAGAATCTTGCCATTGATAAAGCCCCCGAACATCCGGTCGGCGTACTTCACTTCCTCGGTGATCAGGCTGGCCCACCGGGGCTTTACCACGCTGTACAGCACCATCTTGCCTTGCTGCACGAACCGCTTGCGGCTGGCCAGCATATACACGGCTACGATGATGCCGATGATCAGGTTCTTCAGCACCACCACCACGTTCAGCACCCCCAGGGCTGCGCCGCTGAGGATGTTCTGCATGGAGGGCAGCAGCTTGGTCTTGACCAGGGTGTCGATGCTGGTGCTCACGGTGTCGTAGGCAGAGTTCAGCAGATCCATGATCTGGGTGTTCTGCTCAAAGAACTCCACATGGTTGGCCCACTGGACAAACTTGGCAAAGTTCCGCTGGGCAGTGTAGTACAGGGTGGTGACACTGGTGATCAGTTGGGGCACGATCATCATAAACAGGGCGTACACCAGCAGCAGCCCGAACAGGATGGTAAAGGTCACCGAAAGGGCGTTGATGAGGCCCTTCATCTTTTCCGGGATGAACCGGCGCAGGAACGCCTCAATGGTGTTGCACACCGGCTTGAGCAGGTAAGCGATGACGGCACCGTAGATGAAAGGCATCAGGATGCCTGTCAGGGTGGAGATGGCGTCCCCAAAGCCGTCAAAGCGGTAGATCAGGAAAAAGAAGATGATGCTGAGAGAGATGGCCCCAAACCCGGCAAGCATCCCGTAAAGATAGGGCTTGATGTGCGGTTTTTTGTCGATCATGGCAAACTCCATTCCCGTCGGGGGCTGCAGGATGCCCTTCGACGCTTATCAGATTTTATTGCTTCTGCGCCAGATGTGCAGCTTGTCGGCCTCACGGATCAACTCCTCGCGGAAGTCCGGGTGTGCCACGCTGATCAGAGCCTCAGCCTTTTCCCAAGAGGTCAGACCCTTCAGGTTCACGCAGCCGTACTCGGTGCACAGGTAGTGCACGTTGGCACGGGTATCGGTGACAATGCTGCCGTTCTCCAGGGTGGGGCGGATGCGGCTCTCCAGCTGACCGGTCTTTTTATTAAAGAAGGTGGAGGACAGGCAGATAAAGCTCTTGCCGCCCTTAGAAAGGTAGGCACCCAGCACAAAGTCCAGCTGGCCGCCTGCACCGGAAATGGCACGGGTGCCGCTGCTTTCGGCGTTCACCTGGCCATACAGGTCAACGTCAATGGCGTTGTTGATGGAGATAAAGTTATCCAGGCTGCTGATCACCCGCACATCGTTGGTGTAATCAACGGGTACAGACATACACTCCGGATTGTTATCCAGGTAGTCGTACATCTTTTGGGTGCCGGCACCGAACGCATAGACCTGGCGGCCGTTGTCAATGTTCTTACAGCGGCCGGTAATGCGGCCAGCCTTTGCCATATCTACAAAAGAGTCCACATACATCTCGGTATGTACGCCCAAATCTTTCAGGTCGCTCTCGGCAATCATGGCGCCGATGGCGTTGGGCATGCCGCCGATGCCAAGCTGCAGGCAGGCGCCGTTGGGGATGCGGTCCACCACCAGGCGGGCAACAGCCTGATCAACTTCGGTGGGGGCACCGCCGCCGCCCAGCTGGTCGATCGGCGGGTTGTCACCCTCGATAATGCCGTCAACCTGGGAAATGTGCAGGCAGTTGTCGTAGCCGCCCAGGCAGACCGGCATGTTCTTGTTCACTTCCACAAACACCTTGTCGGCCTTGCGGGCAGCATCGGCCAGATGGCTGGCGCAGGGGCCGAGGTTGAAGTAGCCGTGGCTATCCATGGGGGCAACCACAAACACCGCAATGTTCAGCGGGTCGGGGCTTTCGCGGTAGTAGCGCGGCAGCTCGGAGTAGCGCAGGGGAGAATAGTAAGCGTAACCGGCGGCAACGGCCTTGCGCTCAATGCCGCCCATATGCCAGCTGTTCCAGCAGAAGTGCTCTGCCTGATTTTCAATCTTGAAGATTTCCGGCACATGGCACAGGATGCCGCCGCGGAATTTAATCCCGTGCAGCTCCGGCAGGCGCTTGGCCAAAGCAGCGTCAAAGCTGACAGGGGTGCCGATGGCCCAGCCGTAATCGACCCAATCGTCATCCTTGACCAAAGCGGCAACGCGGTCGGCCGTTGTCAGTTTCTGTGCATAAACAGTGTTAAAATCCATTTCTACAAACAGCTCCTTTGTTCATTCCACAAAAACTGCTTATGCAATCTTTGCGGATTTGCTTACCTATTTATATAATGTTTATGGGGCGGTACGCTGCTCTGGCGGTACGCACAGTGCGGATGCCTGAAAATCAGCCGTCCGGTGGCGTGGCGCGCTGCCCGCAGCGGGGGAGCCCCGCCGGAAGAATGGCGGCACAGCACCACAACCATTGATATTATTTTAACATTATATTGACGCTTGTCAACCAATAAAGTTCATTTTTTGCCCCCAAAACGTGCAAATCGGGTGGATTTTGTACATTCCACTGAAACAGTCCAGAAACTTTTGTCGGATTTTTAACAGATAACCCATTGACAAAAGCTTAACAAAAGTGTAAAACTATAAGTGTGAGCCAAGCGGATCCCTGAAATAGGAGCCGGAGTTCACTTGCGGCACCAGGCAGGCGGTACGGTCTGCGGCGGGGTTTAAGGCCCGCCCATTAAACGCGCGGCGCGCATGGTGCTTTTATTTCCGCCCAGGACTGTTAGATTTTTAACAGCTTTGGCACTGCAGAGGAACTAAAGATTATGCCCATTGCAATGTATCCCGGCAGCTTTGACCCCGTTACACGCGGCCACCTGGATATTATCAAACGCAGTTCCCGCATGTTTGATACCCTGATCGTTGCCGTGCTAAACAACAGCGCCAAAACCCCGTTGTTTACCGTGAAGGAAAGGGAAGAGATGCTGCGGGAATGCTGCAAGGATATCCCCAATGTCAAGGTGATGAGCTTTGACGGCCTGACAGTCAACTTTGCCCAACAGCAGCACGCCACCGTAATGGTGCGGGGGCTGCGCGCCGTAACGGATTTTGAAAACGAGATCCAGCTGGCGCACACCAATCACGCGCTCTACCCGGGGATCGAAACCGTGTTTCTGTCAACGTCCCTGAAATGGAGCTACCTTTCCTCCACCATTGTGCGGGAGGCTGCCCATTACAACCACGATGTTTCCAAGTTCGTTACCCCCAATGTGGAAGCTGCCCTGAAGAAAAAAATCCGTGAGGGTAAAGTTTGACCCCCAAAAACGTGCTTTGTCGGGTCGCTAAGGCCTGTAAAGATACAAAGGATTCCCAACCGTCTAAATAAGATTCATATTTTTAGGAGGCTGTTTCTTATGAAGAAAATCGTTATCGCATCCGCATGCCGTACTGCTATCGGCAAGTTCGGCGGCACCCTGGCCAATGTTCCTGCTGTAGAGCTGGGCTCCATCGTCATCAAGGAAGCCCTGAACCGCGCCAATGTCAAGCCGGAGCAGGTTGACCACGTTTACATGGGCTGTGTTATCCAGGCTGGTCTGGGCCAGAACGTTGCACGCCAGGCTTCTCTGAAAGCCGGCCTGCCCATCGAGACCCCCGCTGTCACCGTCAACGTTGTCTGCGGCTCTGGCCTGAACTGTGTGAACATGGCTGCCCAGATGATCGAAGCAGGCGATGCTGACATCGTTGTTGCAGGTGGTATGGAAAACATGGATATGGCTCCGTTCGCTATGATGAAGGGCCGTTACGGCTACCGCATGGGCAATGCTACCCTGGTAGATACCATGGTAAATGACGCCCTGTGGGATGCTTTCAATAACTATCACATGGGCATCACTGCCGAAAATGTTGCCGAGCAGTGGCACCTGACCCGCGAAATGCTCGATGAGTTCTCCGCCAACAGCCAGCAGAAGTGCGAAAAGGCCATGGCCGAGGGCAAGTTCAAGGACGAGATCGTTCCCGTAGAGGTCAAGGGCAAGAAGGGCTCTGTGATCGTTGATACCGATGAGGGTCCCCGTCCCGGCACCACTGTGGAGACCCTGGCCCGCCTGAAGCCCGCCTTCAAGAAGGACGGCATCGTCACCGCCGGCAACGCTTCCGGTATCAATGACGGCGCTGCCGCCATCGTAGTAATGAGCGAAGAGAAGGCCAAGGAGCTGGGCGTTAAGCCGATGGCTACCTGGGTTGGCGGCGCTCTGGGCGGCGTAGATCCCTCCATCATGGGCGTAGGCCCCGTTGCCGCTGTTAATAAGCTGATGAAGAAGCTGGATATGAAGGTTGCTGATATGGACCTCATCGAGGCCAACGAGGCCTTTGCCGCGCAGTCCCTGGCTGTCGGCCACGATCTGGAATTCGATCCCGCCAAGCTGAATGTCAATGGCGGCGCCATCGCTCTGGGTCACCCCGTAGGCGCTTCCGGCTGCCGTATTCTGGTCACCCTGCTGCACGAGATGCAGCGCCGGGACGCCAAGACCGGTCTCGCTACCCTGTGCATCGGTGGCGGCATGGGCTGCGCCACCGTTGTTAAGCGCGACTAATCTTTTTCACAAATCAATAGTGCACCGGAGAGCCACGGCTCTCCGGTGCTCCGCAAAATAAGTCAAGGAGAGTGACATTCCATGGAGTTTATCACCTATGAAGTGGAAGGCCAGATCGGTATTATCACCATCAACCGTCCCAAGGCCCTCAATGCGCTGAACAGCGCCGTGCTGGATGAGCTGGATAAGACCCTCGACGCGGTCGATCAGGAAGCCATCCGTTGCCTCATCCTCACCGGAGCGGGTGAAAAGAGCTTTGTGGCCGGCGCCGATATCGGCGAGATGAGCACCCTGACCAAGGCCGAGGGCGAAGCCTTTGGCAAAAAGGGCAACGATGTGTTCCGCAAGCTGGAGACCTTCCCCATCCCCGTTATTGCGGCCGTCAATGGCTTTGCGCTGGGCGGCGGCTGTGAGATCAGCATGAGCTGCGATATCCGCATCTGCAGCGAAAATGCCGTGTTCGGTCAGCCCGAGGTCGGCCTGGGTATCACCCCCGGCTTCGGCGGCACCCAGCGTCTGGCCCGCATCGTCGGCACCGGCAAGGCCAAAGAGATGATCTACGGCGCCCGCAATATCAAAGCGGAAGAAGCCTATCGCATCGGCCTGGTGAACAATGTTTACCCTGCCGAAGAACTGATGCCCGCCGCCAAAAAGCTGGCCTCCACCATCGCCCGCAATGCTCCCATCGCTGTGCGCAACTGCAAGCGCGCTATCAATGAAGGCATACAGGTCGATATGGACCAGGCCATCGTCATCGAAGAAAAGCTGTTTGGCAGCTGCTTTGAGACCTGCGACCAGAAAGAAGGCATGAACGCTTTCTTGGAAAAGCGCAAGGTCGACGCATTCCTCAATAAATAATTAAAGCCCCAAAAACTATACTTACGGAGGTAACTGAAAATGAAAGTTGGTATTATTGGCGCTGGTACTATGGGTTCCGGCATCGCTCAGGCCTTTGCTCAGTCCAATGGCTACGAGGTTCTCCTGTGCGATATCAACGAAGAGTTTGCCGCTAACGGCAAAAACAAGATCGCCAAGGGTCTGAACGGCCGCGTGGCCAAGGGCAAGATGGAGCAGGCCGCTGCCGATGCCATCCTTGCCAAGATCACCACCGGCACCAAGGAGATCTGCAAGGATTGCGACCTCGTTATCGAGGCTGCCATCGAGAACATGGAGATCAAGAAGCAGACCTTCCAGGAGCTCTCCCAGATCTGCAAACCCGAGTGCATGTTCGCCACCAATACTTCCTCCCTCTCCATCACCGAAATCGGCGCTAAGCTCGATCGTCCCATCATCGGCATGCATTTCTTCAATCCCGCTCCTGTTATGAAGCTGGTCGAAGTCATCGCCGGCCTGAATACCCCCGCTGAGATGGTAGAAACCATCAAGAAGATCGCGGAAGACATCGGCAAAACCCCCGTACAGGTCGAAGAAGCTGCCGGTTTCGTTGTTAACCGCATCCTCATCCCCATGATTAACGAAGCTGTCGGCATCTATGCCGAAGGCGTTGCCTCCGTTGAGGGCATTGATAATGCCATGATGCTGGGCGCCAACCACCCCATGGGTCCTCTCGCTTTGGGCGATCTGATCGGTCTGGATGTATGCCTCGCCATTATGGAAGTTCTGCAGGCCGAGACCGGCGACGATAAGTATCGTCCTCACCCCCTGCTGCGCAAGATGGTTCGCGGCGGCAAGCTGGGCAGAAAGACCGGCGTTGGTTTCTACGATTACAGAAAGTAAGCGATAAGGAGGATCTGTTATGGATTTCAAACTCACCAGAGAGCAGGCCATGGTGCAGAAGATGTACCGTGAGTTTGCCGAGAATGAAGTAAAGCCCCTGGCTGCCGAGGTAGATGAGGAAGAGCGCTTCCCCGAAGAAACCGTCAAAAAGATGGCTAAGCTCGGTATGATGGGTATCTACTTCCCCAAAGAGTACGGCGGCGCCGGCGGCGATGTCCTCTCCTATGTCATGGCTGTCGAAGAGCTCTCCAAGGTCTGCGGCACCACCGGCGTTATTCTTTCCGCCCATACCTCCCTATGCTGCGCTCCTATCTATGAGAACGGCACCGAGGAGCAGAAGAAATATTACCTGCCCAAGCTGTGCAGCGGCGAGTGGATTGGTGCTTTCGGTCTGACTGAGCCGGGCGCCGGCACCGACGCACAGGGTCAGCAGACCTTTGCCGTGCTGGATGGCGACCACTGGGTCCTCAATGGCTCCAAGATCTTCATCACCAATGCCGGCTTTGCCAATGTGTTCATTATCATTGCCGTTACCGGCATCATCCCCGATAAGAAGAACCCCAAGAAGACCCGCAAGGAGATCTCCGCTTTCATTGTAGAGCGTACCGATCCCGGCTTCAGCGTTGGTAAGCACGAAAAGAAGATGGGTATCCGCGGCTCCTCCACCTGCGAGCTGATCATGGAAGACTGCCGCATCCCTGCCGACCGTCTGCTGGGCAAGAAGGGTAAGGGCTTCAATATCGCTATGGCTACCCTCGATGGCGGCCGTATCGGTATCGCCGCTCAGGCACTGGGCCTTGGCGAAGGCGCTGTGGAAGAGGTCATCAAGTACACCCACGAGCGTGTACAGTTCGGCCGCCGCATCTCCCAGTTCCAGAACACCCAGTTCCAGATCGCTGATATGCATACCCGTATGGAAGCTGCCAAGTATTTGGTTTACTCCGCTGCCTGCAAGAAGAACGCCCACGAGCCTTACAGCGTGGATGCCGCCATGGCCAAGCTCTTTGCCGCCGAGGCTGCCAGCGATGTCACCCGCCGCGCGGTACAGCTCTTTGGTGGTTACGGCTACACCCGTGATTACCCCGTGGAGCGCATGATGCGTGATGCCAAGATCACTGAAATCTACGAGGGTACCTCCGAGGTTCAGCGCATGGTCATCGCCGCCAATCTTAAGGTCAACTGATAGGAGGAGTATGCCGTTATGAAATGTATCGTATGTGTAAAGCAGGTACCGGATACCTCCGGTAAGGTTGCTGTAAAAGAAGACGGTACCATGGATCGTGCCTCCATGGATACCATCACCAACCCCGATGACCTCAATGCCATCGAGGCTGCCCTGACCCTCAAGGACGAAACCGGCTGCGAGGTTGTGGTCGTTTCCATGGGCCCCCCTCCCGCCGAGGGGATGCTGCGTGAGCTGCTGGCCCGCGGCGCCGACCGTGCCGTTCTGGTTTCCGCCCGTGAATTCGGCGGCTCTGATACCTTTGCCACCAGCCAGATTCTCGCCGCCGCCATCAAGAAGATCGGCGTGGAGAAGGGTGACATCGTATTCTGCGGCCGACAGGCCATCGATGGCGATACCGCCCAGGTAGGCCCCCAGATCGCCGAAAAGCTGGGGATGCCCCAGATCACCTATGTTTCCGAGATCAAGGTCGATGGGGAGCATGTCATCTGCCGGCGTATGCTGGAGGATGGCTACATGACCATCAAGACCCACACCCCCTGCCTGCTCACCTGCATCAAGGAGCTGAATACTCCCCGCTACATGAGCGTCGGCGGTATCTTCGAGTGCTACAATAAGCCTCTGGAGATCTACAACTTTGAGACCCTGAAGGATGATCCGCTCATCGAGCTGGATACCATCGGCCTCAAGGGCTCTCCCACCAATGTTTACAAGTCTTTCTCTCCCCCTCAGAAGGGTGCCGGCATGATGCTGGAGGGCGCTGATAAGGCGACCTGCGAAAAGCTGGTTTCTCTGCTGGCAGAGAAGCACATCATCTGATAGAAAGGAGAAAATGACTATGTCTACTTTTGTGAATACCGATCCCACCGCCTTCAAGGGCGTATGGGTATTCTGCGAGCAGCGTGAGGGCAAACTGATGCCCACCGATTTTGAGCTCATCAGCGAAGGCCGCAAGCTGGCCGACGACCTGGGCGTGGAGCTGTGCGGCCTGCTGCTGGGCGATAAGGTAGAGGGGCTGGCCAAAGAGTTGGGCGGCTACGGCGCCGACCGTATCATCGTATGTGAGCACCCCCTGCTGAAGGACTACACCACCGATGCCTATACCAAGGTCATCTGCGATGTGGTAATGGAAAAGAAGCCCGAGATCATGCTCATCGGCGCCACCAATATCGGCCGTGACCTGGGCCCCCGCTGCGCGGCGACTCTGCACACCGGCCTGACCGCCGACTGCACCCACCTGGATGTGGATGTTGAGAAGTACAAGGCCTTCCTGAAGACCACCTCCACCATGGATGTGGATAACATGAAGTTTGATGAGGGCACCCACCTGAAGATGACCCGTCCCGCATTCGGCGGCCACCTGATGGCGACCATCATCTGCCCCCGCTTCCGTCCCCAGATGTCTACCGTTCGTCCCGGCGTTATGCAGCGCGCCCCCTTCGACCAGGCCAAGGCTGATAAGGTCATTGTCGAGAAGTATCCCGTCGAGCTGGCGGCCTCCGACCTGCAGACCGAGGTCCTGGAGATCGTCAAGGCGGCCAAGGATCTAGTCGATCTGACCGGCGCCGAGGTCATCGTTTCGGTCGGCCGCGGCATCGGTAAGGATGTTCCCACTGGCATCAAGCTGGCCGAGGAGCTGGCCGAGGCCCTGGGCGGCGGCGTAGTAGGCGGCAGCCGTGCCGCTGTGGATGCTGGTTGGCTCTCTGCTGATCATCAGGTCGGCCAGACCGGTAAGACCGTTCGTCCCAAGATCTATGTCGCTCTGGGTATCTCCGGTGCCATCCAGCACCTGGCCGGTATGCAGGACTCCGAGTGCATCATCGCCGTGAACAAGAATGAGACCGCTCCTATCTTCGAGGCTGCCGATTACGGCATCTGCGGGGATCTCTTTAAGGTCGTTCCCATGATGATTGAGGCCCTGAAAGCCGAGAAAAAATAAGGCCTGACATGAAAGCCCTCACCCTTTCGCGGGTGGGGGCTTTTGCATTGGACCGTAAAAAGGGCCGGTACCCTGGGCGGATACCGGCGGCCTGTCATTTTTATTTTAACCGAAGAAGCGCTTGATCTCGATCTCGGCGTTTTCGACCGAGTCGGAGCCGTGGATGAGGTTTTCGCTGGTGCAGCAGGCATAGTCGCCGCGGATAGTACCGGCAGTCGCTTCCTCAAACTTGGTGGCGCCCATGATGATGCGCATGCCCTTTACGGCGTTGTCACCCTCTACGATCATCGCGAGGACGGGACCGCTCGTCATGTAGGTGACGATCTCCGGGAAGAAAGGCTTATCCGCGATGTGGGCATAGTGCTCGCGCAGGATCGGCTCATCGAGGGTCATCATTTTGGCGTCAATGATCTTGTAGTTCTTGCGCTCAATGCGGGAAATGACCTCGCCCATCAGGCCCCGCTTTACACAGTCGGGCTTCAGCATGATATAAGTTCTTTCCATAGCCATAGTTTTTACACTCCTTATTCTTCTGCAAAATTCTCCGTTTGCAAATTGCCTATATAGTATAGCAGAAAAAAATGGCCTTGGCTATCCCTTTTTGCCCCCTTTTTTCGGAAAACTTCGCTGCTTGCTTCCCTTTTGTTTGACTGCTGTCCCGCAAAATGCTACAATACTCACAGTTAATGGGCCGCTCCTCTTGGCCGTACAGACCGCCCGCAGGGCAGCCCGCCTGCGCCGCTCCTTCCCATTTCTACAAACCATACAGGAGGACCCCCACCATGATCAAATCCCTGGGAGAAAAACACCCCGATACCAAGAAAGCCTCTTTTATCGCACCCGATTCCGCCATCCTCGGCGATGTTACCCTGGCCGAAGGCACCAGCGTGTGGTACGGCGCCGTCATCCGCGGCGACCTGGACCATATCACCATCGGCAAAAACAGCAATGTACAGGATAACTGCACCCTGCACGGCGATCAAGGCTACCCCATCACCTTAGGGGAAGGCGTCTCCATCGGCCACAATGCCGTCGTGCACGGCGCCACCGTCGGTGATAATACCGTCATCGGCATGGGCTCCGTCCTGCTCAATGGCTGCGTCATCGGCAAAAACAGCATTGTCGGGGCCGGGGCTGTCGTCTCCGGCGGCGCGCATTTCCCGGATGGTTCCCTCATTGTAGGCATCCCCGCCAAAGCCATTTCGGATCTGCACCCCGTGCAGATCGAGCATAACCGTGAAAACGCCGAAACCTATTGCAAACTGGCACTCGAACACGCAAAGGAGGCGGATTAATGTCCACCGCCGGATTTTCCGCGTTCCTTGCCCGCAAAAATATCAAGCCCTCCGCTAAGCTCTATTTTGTCGATGCCATGAGCGCCATGGCCATGGGCCTGTTCGCTTCTCTGCTCATCGGCACCATACTGGATACGCTTGGCGATCAGTTCCACTGGGATTGGCTTGTCACCGCCGCAGGCTACGCCAGCAGCGCCACTGGTATCGCTATTGCTGTTGCCATCGGTGTTTCCCTTTCCGCTCCTCCGCTGGTCCTGTATTCTCTCTGCGCCGTGGGACTCGGCTCCTACTCAGTCGGCGGCCCGCTGGGGTCATTTTTTGCCGTCATCGTTGCCGCCGAGCTGGGCAAAGCGGTCAGCCGCGAAACTAAAGTTGATATTCTCGTCACCCCTACCATCACCATTCTTTCGGGGCTGGGGGTCGGTTCTCTTATCGGTCCCGGCGTCAGCCTCTTGATGAACGGCTTCGGTCAACTCATTATTCGGGCAACTCAGCTTCGCCCGTTTCTCATGGGCATTATCGTTTCGGTGTTGGTCGGTATCGTCCTCACCTTGCCCATCAGTTCCGCCGCCATCTGCTTTACTCTCAGCCTTACCGGCCTGGCCGGTGGCGCTGCCACGGCAGGCTGCTGCGCCCAGATGATCGGCTTTGCCGTCATGAGCTTTGCCGAAAACGGCTGGGGCGGCTTGGTGGCGCAGGGACTTGGCACATCCATGCTGCAAATGGGTAATATCGTCAAAAATCCCCGCATCTGGCTGCCACCCACCCTGGCCGCCGCTATTACCGGTCCGGTTGCTACCTGCATCTTCCGCCTGGAAAACGGCATTGCCATTGCCAGCGGCATGGGCACCTGCGGTCTGGTCGGCCCCATCGGCATCCTCAGCTGGGATGGCTTTGGCGGCGCGTTCCACTGGCTTGGACTCATCCTCGTCTGCTTTGTGCTGCCGGCTGTCCTTACTCCACTCATTGCCCTGCCTATGCGCCGCCTCGGCTGGATCAAACCCGGCGACTGCAAACTGGATCTGTAATTAACGAAAGGTACCCTTCGCGGGTGCCTTTTTATTGCCTCCACCTATTACTGCGGTATCTCGGTTCACGGCGGAGCCGCACACCCCCACACATTTCTGTCTCTGCGGGCTCCCTTCGGTCGCCACGCAGCAAAAAAGACACCCCACCGGGTGTCTTTCCTTATCGCTTTTTCTCCCCGCTTCCCGGGAACATCTCATCCAACAGTGCCGCGCACCCCGCCTCAATATCCCGGTACGCCGTCACAAAATCCCCGGTGTACCATGGGTCGTCAATATCCCGCGGGTGCCGTGTAAAGTCCAACAGCCGGCGCATCTTCCCCTCCGGGTCGCCGCCCAGCTGCCGCTCCATCGCCGCCACATGGCTGCGTTCCATCCCCAGCAGGTAGTCAAACTTCCCATAATCCGCCGCGGTAACATTGCGGGAACCCCGCTGGTAATAGGGAATGTTCTCCCGGCGCAGCTGCCGCACCGTGCCATTATGTACTGGGCTGTTGGGCGCAAATACATTCGTCCCTGCGCTTTCACAGTCCACCGCATCGGTCAATCTCCGCCGTCGGGCCATCTCCCGGAACACAAACTCTGCCATGGGGCTGCGGCAGATGTTTCCGCTGCATACAAAAAGTACTCTTTTCATGTTTCTATCCTTTTAGTATAATTATTTTGATTTTTTCTTCGTTATTATACCACACTTTCGCCCATCCGCCAATCACAAGATCATGTGCAGCTCCACTTCCTCCCCATCGCTGATCCCCCAAAAGACCTCCCCCGCAGAAGCGATCCCCTGCCGCTGCAGCTGGGCTCGCAGCCAGCGGTCGTCCCGGCCCAGTCGGTTTAGGCTCTCCTTTATGATCTCCCCTTCCGCAATTACGGTGCAGCATTCCGTAAATTCCTTCATACACATCCCCTCCTTTTCCCGGTAGTATTCCCTCTCTGCCACATTTCAGTCAAATTTATTTTTAATTTCCTCTTGATTTTAGGAACTATTCCTGTTATAATAACATCGTAAACCAAAACCAACTGCGTGAAAGGAGCTATTACCATGGAACTGAAAGGTACAAAAACCGAAAAGAACCTGTGGACCGCTTTTGCTGGGGAATCCCAGGCCCGCAATAAATACACCTACTTTGCCAGCGTCGCCAAAAAAGAGGGCTATGAGCAGATCGCCGAGATCTTTACCAAAACCGCCGAGAATGAAAAGGAACACGCCAAGATGTGGTTCAAGGCCCTGGGCGAGCTGGGCGATACCGCCCAAAATCTGCTGCACGCCGCCGAGGGCGAAAACTACGAGTGGACCGATATGTACGATACCTTTGCCAAGGAGGCCGAGGAAGAAGGCTTTACCGAGCTGGCCTGCAAATTCCGCGGCGTCGCCGCCATCGAAAAGGCCCATGAGGAGCGCTACCGCGCCCTGCTCTCCAATGTAGAGATGCAGAGGGTTTTTGAAAAGAGCGAAGAAACCATGTGGGAATGCCGCAACTGCGGTCATCTCGTCATCGGCAAAAAGGCCCCCGCCGTCTGCCCCGTCTGCGCCCATTCCCAAAGCTACTTTGAGGTTCGCAAGGAAAACTACTGATAAAACATCTATTTGGAAAAGGAGGAACCACGATGGAACAGAAATTCTATATTTGCAAACATTGCGGCAATATCATCGCCAAGGTAAAGGATGCCGGTGTACCGGTGGTCTGCTGCGGTGAAAAAATGAGCGAGATCATCCCCAATACCACCGATGCCGCTGTAGAAAAACACCTCCCCGTTTGGACGGTCGAAAATGGCGTCGTCCATGTCAAGGTCAGTACCGTGGCCCATCCCATGCTGCCAGAGCACTACATCGAGTGGGTTTCCATCCACACCAAGCAGGGCAACCAGCGCAAGGAGCTGCACCCCGGCGAGAAGCCCGAGGTCTGCTTCGCGCTCTGCGAGGGCGACGAGGTCGAAGCGGTCTACGCCTATTGCAACCTCCACAGTCTGTGGAAAGCGTGATTCATCTTTCAAAAATCCGGTGCTTTTTTGAGCACCGGATTTTCAGACAACTATTTTCTTTCCTTTGACACCTTCTCACTTATTCTCTGATAGATTTCCTTTGTCTCTGCGTCATTTTCCCCATTTACAACTAATATTTTTCCATCTATGTTCATGACAACATATGAATGGCAGGAGGCATGAGTGTAGCGGATATAATCTCCGAAGATATCGTTTTTGAAGTTTCCCATAGCATACTTCAGGTTTCCAAAACCATTAGTTCTGTAATCATTATTGTTCTGCAATACATTTACTTCATAAGAAATGCTGTCAATTTGCGAATACTCCCCTGTATAATCATTCCATCCTTTTGCTTCAATGTTAAAATCAAGATCATTACAACGAATCTGAATGCTTCCACAAAACAAAGTCCATATAGTAAACACAATAGTCGAAATTGCGATGATCAGATATATCACACTTTTTTTTGTATTATACTGAATTTTTAAGCCTCCTACGGTTGCCAGCTTTTTCTTATAAAAAAGGAAGGAGTAGAGAATGCTAATGATTGCAGCTGCCATAATACTTATAATATACACAACCAGTGCAGCCATGCTTTCCCTAAAAAGTCCACAAAGCATACATAAAATACCTGATGCCATCCATACTTTGCCGCTGAATCTATGTGTTGCATTCCAGTTTTCTTCATCCATTAAAGACCATACAACTCTTATTCCTATGGTATTATTCTGTTTCACTTTTGGCAAATAATTTCCAATAAGCATAAACAGCAGTCCAGTTCCATAGTAAATTACTGCCATAAACAGATTTTCCATATCTGCACCCATATTGACCAGTCTTGCAATACCATTATAGAGTAATGTCATAATTGGTATAATCCACATCGTCATTCCTATAATCTTGCGACTCTGCTGTCTGTTCCGGTTATCATAAAATATTATTGCCACCATCGCACAATCCGTCACTACAAAAAACACATTTGCCCACATGCTCTGTGTACTAGTGAATCCTACTAAAACCCCGATGAGCATTACCAGAACAGAACAAATTAATGAACCTCTATATTTTTTTATCATTTCCTTCATCGTCCGATACTCCTTTCAAATCTATAATCCACAACTTTATTTAACTCATCTCAATTTTATCTTGCATGTATAGGCCAATGCAATTTTTAAACCCTTTCTTTCGCATAGGTCTTTTACTTTGTTAATAAGTACAAGTGCTCACAAAGATGTATTTGAAAGTTCTTTCTTCAACTGTCTAGTCAAAGTGTTACATCAACAGTGTTTGAAGTGATGTCAGGTAAAGATCTAAATCAATGTATGATTGATTTATTGTATGGATATACAATAGCTTTGAATACGGATATTTTAGTTCGCAAGAAAATTGTTTCAGAAATTAATAAGTTGATGTTGCCTTATATAAAGGGATAATATTTATATTTCAGAAAATATTTTCAAAAATGTGACATATGTCAATTTATTTTTCAGACAAACATGATATAATTTAGGCAGTTAGATGAATGTTTATAAACCAACAAACAATAATAATACGTCACACATAAACAACGCCAACTATCTCACGTGTGATTCCATCTAACAGTCGATTGAGAACTAGTCTCCTCAAAAAAAACACTAATACACTAGTTCTCTCCTCTTTTTATTGATTGTTTTATGAAATCTAGTGTATGGGTTTCATTTTTTATTGTGTTTTCTTTCAAATCAAAAACACAAGTGGTATACTATGTCTTGTCGATAGGTTTTTTCTTTTCCTTTCTGATCAGTCCTGTTCGGTATATATTTTTTCGAGCCAGCATGACCTACCCAATCATAGTGGCTCTTTTTTATTGTTCGTGAAAATGGTATATTACTTTATACAAGAAATGAGTGGATATTTATGAAATTAAAAATATGGCTCGGAAGAATTATTCCTTTAGTCATCATCGCATTAGGTGAAATTGTATTATACTGTAATCTATTTAAATGGCTAACAACATCTTTTGTCTTTATTGAAATTGTTTTACACATTCTATCCATTTTAATCGTATTAAATATCGTACGTACAAGTAGACATCTATCTTCAGATCTCATGTGGATTATTCTGATTATGTTGTTTCCTGTCTTTGGTACATTTGTGTATGTATTTATGTTATTAAGTTTGTTGTTTGGAAAAACATTCCGCAATATTATTAAAGAACAAAAAAAGGCATCTAGCTACTATATACAAGATGAATCGATTATTGATGAAATTTGTAACGATAATCCAGACTATGTATCACAGCTTGCTTTTTTACATAAAGAGGGATTCCCTTTTTATCGGAATACGGATTTTGAATATTATGCACCCTGCGAAAATGGATTTAATGTCATGTTAGAAGAACTAAAAACGGCAGAAAACTATATTTTTATGGAATATTTCATTGTCGAAGAAGGGTTTATGTTTAATTCGATTCTTTCTATTTTAGAAGAAAAAGTAAAACAAGGTGTAGAAGTACGTATCATGTATGATGATATGGGATCTTTAGGTACACTTCCCGCTTCTTATGCCAAACAATTAGAGAAAAAAGGAATCAAAGCGGTTTCCTTTAATCGTGTTTCCCCAATCATTAATACGATTATGAATCATCGTGATCATCGTAAAATTTTGATTATTGATGGTAAAGTTGCCTTTAGTGGTGGTGCTAATTTAGCTGATGAATATATCAATAAGAAAGTAAAACATGGTCATTGGATGGACAATATTATTTGTATTAAAGGTAAAGCCGTTTGGTCTTATTTAGTTATGTTTCTAACAAACTGGAACGCTTTACGTCATGAAGACTTTGATTATTCTGTATTCAAAAATGAAGATGTTGTAGATGAAACTTTGTTTGATGGCTATATTGCTCCTTATGCTGAAACTCCGTTAGACGAAGAATTGACGGGACAATCCGTTTATGAAGATTTATTAAATAGTGCCAATAAATATGTATATATAATGACTCCCTACCTCATCATTGATTCAGAAATGATCAACACATTAATTCATACGGCTAAAAAAGGTGTCGATGTTAGAATCATCATGCCGGGTATTGCTGATAAAAAGATTGTACATGATATAGGAACTACATATTATAAACAATTAATTCAAGGCGGCGTTAAAATTTATGAATATGAGCCTGGTTTTGTACATTCAAAAGTCTTTATTTGTGACGATACATATGCCACAGTAGGAACAATCAACTTAGATTATCGCTCCTTATACCTACACTTTGAAAATGGCACTTTATTGTATAAATCTAAGAAGATCATGGATGTGAAACAAAACTTTATGGACACATTATCTAAATGTAAAGAGATTCAAGTCGAAGATACGCATGTAAATATTATAAAGGGATTATTCCTAAGTATTATTCGTATCTTTTCACCATTGTTATAAAAAATCGTAGAAAATTTCTACGATTTTTTCGTTTCATCTAAAGGCTTCATGGACCAGAATATCACATTCATGAGTATCACAATCAATATAAAAGTACGTTGATTCGTATACCAGCCATATGGCCCGTTAACTGTCTTTCAAGACCAATAAGAAATCCTATTGTATCATAAAATCATAGAGGAGCATGTTATCGCTTCCCTTCCTCCACCTTTAATGAACCATGATATAAGATCATAGCTTTACACCCATTTCGTGCATAACATCAATAATATCATCCACAATATAATCCTTACTTTGTGTGTGCAATACCTCATACGCCGGGATAATATATTCGTTCAAAATGTTTGTCTGTTCGCTTAAGGCTACATATACCTTTTGCGCATCAACATGAAGTCTTGACGCAATATTTTCGATACAAAAAATAGCGAATTCTAATTCTCTGCTTCCACAAATCATCTTATCCATTTTCATGCACTTGTAACCGCCAACCTCTATTTCATTGTATTTGTTCTTTTTATTTCTTACTTGAATGTTTCAATGAATGCATGCTTACCATGATTGGATTCATAAACACGAATCTCACAATTGTTTGGCTTTGGTCTCCACTTAATACCATTTTTACGATCTTCTAGATAGCCACATAAAGAACGAATGATACCACCATGACATACAATCAATACATTCTCATAATTCTTCTTTTCAAGTTCCTTTAAAAAGGATTGACTTCGTTTGACCATACTTTTGACAGATTCAACCGAATTAGGATTTGGCAATAGTTCAGGAAAGGTCCAATAGAAAGTCATTTTTAATCCTAATTTAAAGTAGTTACGAAGCTCGTAATCCCCAAAATCCACTTCAATAATACGGGAATCAATCTTTACATCCTTTTGATCTACATTGCCAATAATCGACGCTGTCTGAATCGCTCTTTGTAAAGGACTTGCATATACCGCATCAAAATGAATATCTCCAATCTTTTTTCTGGCCTCTTTCGCTTGTTGAATTCCTGTCTCATTTAAAGGCTCATCTGTAAGTCCCTGCATTAATTTTTGTTTATTTAAAGCTGTTTGGCCATGTCTAGTAATCCAAATCTTCATTCAATCATTCCCTCAATCAAAGTCTCTACGAGCATATAAGACTTTTCCAATAACCTTTACCGGAAGTTCTTCCACTTCTTCGGGCGTAAAAACTTTTGTGTCAATCTTAGGATTTGCGGCTTCTAAAATCATTAAACCCTTTTTATATAAAACACGCTTTAATGTTGCTTCCTCACCCACAAGTACAATCGCAATACTTCCAGATTCCACTTCATTTGTCTGTTTTACAAAGACAAGATCCCCCTCATAGATATGAGCGTTGATCATAGAATCTCCACGTACACGTAAAAAGTAATCACCCTTTTTACCATCATGACGATTTAATTCAATATATCCCTCAATATCTTCCATTGGAAAACCATCATATCCTGCTTTTACACTACCAATGATTGGTTTGATTCTTTCTTCCTCATCCAAAATACTTTTGACATCACAATCCAGCATATCGGATAGTTTCTTTAATGTATTGGCCTTTGAATGTGTGCTTTCACCCTTTAACCAACGAAAATATGTAGCACGACCAATTCCTATTCTTTTAGCCGCCTCATCATGTTTAATGTTATTTTCAATCTCATATTGTAGTAATAATTGTCTTAACTGCATAGTTACACCACCTTTATCTATATAGTATCAAAAAATAAATAAAATACCAGTGAAAATTTATTAACTTTTTAAGAAAGTCTCAAATCTATCTTGAATTTTTATTTATTTTTAACTATGATTTTATACGAACGATATGGGGTGTGGAGGTATTTATGCAAAAAACATATTTATGTATTGATTTAAAATCCTTTTATGCATCCGTAGAATGTGTAGAACAAGGCCTTGATCCATTCAAAGTCAATCTTGTGGTGGCCGATCCTACACGAGGTGGTGGTGCCATTACTCTAGCTGCAACACCAGCCATTAAGAAATTAGGCGTTCCTAGTCGTGGTCGTATTTTTGAAATTGATCCAAAAATTGAATATATGATTACTCCACCTAGAATGCACTTGTATATGGAATATAGCTGCAAAGTTTATAAAGTCTTCTTGGAATTTATTGCCAAAGAAGATATTCATGTTTATTCCATTGATGAATCCTTTTTAGATGTCACAAGCTATTTAAAGCTCTATCAAGTCAATGCCAAAGAATTGGCAAAAAAAATATTAGACCGAATCTATGAAAAAACAGGTCTTACAGCTACTGTAGGAATTGGAACCAATTTGTATCTAGCTAAGATTGCGATGGATATATCCGCCAAACACAATGCTGATCGCATGGCCTATTTAAATGAAGACTTATATCGCCAAACATTATGGCATCATGTTCCGTTAACAGATTTTTGGATGCTTGGAAATGGAACGGAAAGAAGATTACACAAATTAGGTATCTATGACATGTACGACTTGTGTCAATTTCCTATTGAAATATTATATAAAGAATTTGGTGTGAACGCTGAATATATCATTGACCATGCTTGGGGCAAAGAGCCTACGACCATTCAAGACATTAAAAATTATAAATCGAAACAACATTCTATATCTAATTCCCAAATTCTTTTTGAGGATTATTCCTACCAAAATGCCTTTGTAGTTATGAAAGAAATGGTGGATCAAAATGTATTGACATTAACCGAGAAACATTTAGTGACTAAACAAATTTCTCTTATGATTGGCTACTCCAAAGATTGTATCAAACCAAGCTGTGGCTCATGCAAGATTACCAACTGTACAAACTCCTATTCCATCTTATTAGAAGAATTCAAACAACTCTATATTCGCATTGTGAATCCAAACTATCCCATTCGACAGATTGCGATTAGTTTTCAAGATGTAAAAGACGAATATTATTATGAGAATTATGATTTATTTACAGACGTAGAAAAAGTAGAACGAGAAAAAAAGCTACAAGAAACCTTAGTTCAAATCAAGCATCGCTATGGCAAGAATGCCATTTTAAAAGGGATGAATGCCTTAGACTTTGCGACCGCTAAAAAACGAAATACATTGATTGGTGGCCACAACGCATATTAGAGGAGTTTTCACTCCTCTAATTGTATATAACTAATTTGTTTCAGGTTGATCTTTGTCTTTACGATTTGAAGTATTTGCGTATCCAGATTGATTTTAGAAACTACGCCTGTGATTCTTTTATAATTGATACGATCATAATACTCAATCGTAACCATCATACCTTTTTGAATCTGGTGGACTCTTTCGTCTAAGATTTCATAATCATCCTGCGATAAAATTCTTGGGCTGACAATTTCTACTTCACATTCTTGAATCATTTCTTTGAAGCCTTTTAAAGAATCAAAACTCTGAAAGATCTGAGCCCGATTTTCTTTTTTCTTGTGTATTAAATCCATGTGTATCACATCCTTATAAAGATATCATACGTATTTATTATATAAATTCAAGATAGATTTGAGACTTTCTTTAGAAATTTTCTAAAATGTATTTTTGTGTATTCAAACACTTTCTTAAACGTACTTGCGTATTATCTTCATTGGCATCCGCTTGTTTAAAATGATTTGAACTTGCCAATCGAGAATAGTAAGCATCAAGATAATCTTGTAGTTCCATATACTTATCTGTATCTAGATTCAATTCAAAGCCTTCGTGTGTCGCCTTGAAATCATTCATCTTATCCAATTCAGCTAGTAAGCCATCAATGATTTCTAAAGTTAATTCATCTTTTTTAGCTGCCTTTAAATATTGGTTTAAACGCTTTTTAAAGACCATTGTATTAAATGTACCATCCTCTTTCATCTTCTCTACTTTCTTCTTAAAGAAGTAAGATCCAACAGCTAAAGAAGCCGTTGTCGTTAATAACGCTATAAATTTGATTTTTTGTTTTTTTGTCATAATTAAAACCTCGATTCATCTATTTACATTTTACTTTAAAATGAAAAAACATTCCACTAAGGAATGTTAGAATCGAAGCATCTGCATGAAGGTCGTGATCATCATCGAAAAAACGATGAACGCCACAACTAATATAATAATGAAACTGCGTAATCTTTTTTTCACATGAGCCTCCTATAGAAAGTTGAATTTCTTTTTATCTCTTTATCAACTCGATTTGCATCGATCTCTTCTGTAAGTGTTGGTTTGTCACCAAATAGATTGGTACCTAAACCAAGCTTATCGCCTTTAATCTTGTATCCTAAAGCTGTTAATATTGTAGGATAAAAATCCATGGTCGTAAAGTCACGATTTTTTTCTTTTTTAGGTTTCACTCTAGAATGAATAAACGCATTCCACACTCGACGATCATAATTTGAAGAATATGTATCATGAATATATTCGGCCGCCATACTTGTATGATCACCCTGAATGACTATAACAGTATCTTTGTAGAAATCTTGCTTCTTTAGCCATTCCATAAAATCTTTTAGATTTTCATCTGTATGGTAAATCGAATTCGATAAGGATTCTTTGAATACATTCTTACAATTTTTTGATTGATACCCATAAGGATGGTGCGTATCGACTGTCAACATTTCAAAGTCGAATGGTTTGGATGATTTGGATAAACTTAAGATTTTCTCTTTCGCAAATTCAAATAATTTATCATCCTCAAATCCCCAGAATTCATGATAATCCTTATCTAGAACCCCTTCTTCCTTTAAAGAAACAGTATCTTGAATGTCATAATGACCATGTTGATCAAAATAGCTTCTTCTTCCACCAAATGTCGCATCCGAACCAATCATAAAGACACGATTATATCCATCTTTTTCAAGAGTATCTCCAAGGGTATTTACATTAGGCATAAATGGAACTTTGTTCTTACAAAATTTATGTTTTAAACTAAAAATTAAAGGAAGGCCCGACGTACTCGCAACAATACCTCCCGTTGTCCAACCCGTTCCTGTTAAGACTCTTGCTCCACCAATTTTCTCATTTTGTGAAAAAGAAATGGACTCTTTTGTAAGCTGAGTCAGATAAGGCAATAAATTTTCATCCGCATTGCCTCCATCTTCTTTTGTGGCGTACGTTGTTTCCATGGACTCTAGATAGATATGAATAAAATTCATCTTCTTTTCAGGTGAAATAATTTCAGATTCAACGTAGTATTTATCAAAGAAATCTGTCTTCTTAAATTGGTTAAAAACATATGAAAAGAAATGAATTTGACAAAGACCATATATAAAACAAAGTAAAAGAATAAGTTTGGCTATATTTATAGGAATCCAACTAAAAATGAGGCCAAAAATAAAACCAGGAAGTAAACATTTTTGTATCCATCCAAAAATAAATTGCGTATTAGTACCTTCCAAAGGAACTTTAATATGGTATACAATTTGTTCAAAACTCGATAAGCCAAAATAAGAATAGGCCCACTTACTTGAAATAGCTAATGTTAAGCCTAATGTCACAATAAATAAGCTCATGATCCATCCTTTCTAAAGACAAAAATAGGTCATATGACCTATTTGTTGCACTTATTCTTTAAAGTCTGACTTGGACGAAACTTTGGAAGTTTGGTAGCCGGAATCATCATTCTTTCTTTTGTGACAGGATTGATTCCCATTCTTGATTTACGATCAAAAATTTCAAACTTACCAAAAGCTGTGATATCTACATGACCATCACTTGCCAAGGCATCACTCATTTCATTAAAAATTAAGTCTACCGCAAATGCTGCGTCTTTTTTAGACAAATTTAAATTGATTGATAAAGCCTGTGTTAAAGACTCTTTATTTACATACTTTCCCATATTAAAATTCCTTCTTTAAATCTCTAATCATTAAATCTTGTGCACAATCACTTGGAAGTTTTCCATTGAATAAAATTTGGTAAACTTCTTCACAGATTGGCATATCAATACCATTTTCTTTCGCAACACGATGAACAATTTTTGCGGTACGAACACCTTCTACTGTTTTTGTGTTGTTCTTAAAGAAGTTTTCAACCGAATTCTCTTTTCCAATTTGGTAACCCGCTTCAAAGTTGCGAGAATGTACACTCGTACAAGTTACAATCAAGTCTCCAATTCCAGTTAGACCCATGAATGTTTTTTGTTGCCCACCAAAATGAACACCATAACGAATCATTTCCTGTAAACCACGCGTAATCAAAGCTGCGCGCGTATTATCTTGATAGCCTAAACCAGATAAGATACCGGATGCGATAGCCATAACGTTTTTAATGGCTACACCAAGTTCAGAACCAATCTCATCATTTCCTGTATAAATACGTAGGTATTGATTTGAGAATAAGTTTTGAACGGTCACGGCATCCTCGTTATTTAAACTAATCGCATCAATTGTAGTTAATAAACGAATGACAACTTCTTCTGCATGACTCGGACCAATTAAACTTACGACTGAACTTAATTTATCTTCATCAATACAACGACGAATAACTTCAGACATTCTTTCATTTGTTTCTGGGTGGAATCCCTTAGAAACGTTGATGATAATTGTCTTTTTATCTAATAAATCATTAATTTGGTGGCAAATTGGATCAATTGCGATTGTTGGTACTGCCAACAATACAATATCAGCTCCTTTGACACATTGAATATCTGTTGTTGCCTTTAATTCGGGATTTAATTCAACATCCTCGAAATACTTTGAGTTTTTATGATTTTCATTAATATCATTAACTTCAGCTTCTGCAACACCATACACTAAAACTTCTTGATGATTATCTTGTAATACTTGAGCTAAAGCTGTTCCCCAGCTTCCACTACCAATCACAACTGTACGCATATTTAACTCCTTACTATGAGCGTTTACGAGCCAAAATCTTAATTGGAGTTCCCGTAAAGCCAAATGCTTCTCTTAATTTATTTTCAATATAACGAGCATAACTAAAATGCAATAATTCTGGATCATTGACAAATAAGACAATTGTCGGTGGCTCAACCGCAACTTGGCTCGCATAATAAATCTTTAATTGTTTTCCCAAGTGAGGTTTTGCCGGATTCATCATCTGTGCATCTAAAATGACATCATTTAATACATTGGTTGGAATACGCAATGTACATGCATCATGCACTTGATCAATCAAAGGAATCAATTGATTCACTTTACTTCCTGTAAGTGCAGAAGTAAATGCAATTGGTGCATAATTCAAATACAAGAATTGAGCACGAATTTCCTTTTCAATCTTTGACATGGTCTTCTCATCTTTTTCAACTGTATCCCACTTATTGTAGACAATGATAACACCTTTACCAGCATCATGTGCAAGACCAGCCACATGCTTATCTTGATCACGAATACCCTTTTCACCATCAATCAAGAATAACACGACATTACTACGATCAATTGCATTTAAAGCACGTAAGATCGAATATTTTTCAATATTCTCATAGATTTTACCTTTTTTACGAATACCTGCCGTATCAATGATCATATATTCTTTATCATCTACAAAGAATGGCGTATCAATCGCATCACGCGTAGTACCTTCTACATTGGATACTATAACACGATCTTCTTTTAAGATGGAATTAACTAAACTTGATTTTCCAACATTAGGACGTCCAATACAACAGAATGAAGTAATTCCTTCATATGGAGCGATTTCTTTTTCTGGAAGTTTTTTCATCACGACATCCAACAAGTCGCCTAGTCCAATGCCATGTGCTCCACTAATCGCAATAGGATCTCCTAGACCTAACGCATAGAATTCATATACATTCATCTGCATTTCTGGATTGTCCACTTTGTTGCAAGCTAAAATAACTGGTTTTTTACACTTTTGCAGCTTTCTTGCGATAATTGTATCATCTGTCATTACTCCTTCTTTGGCAGAAGTTAAGAAAATAATGACATCCGCTTCTTCAATCGCAATATCTACTTGCATATTGATTTCCTGAGCAAATGCCTGGTCCTCAATTTGAATACCACCCGTATCAATCAAGCGAAAAGTTTGTGTCAGCCATTCCACTTCACCATAAATTCTATCTCTTGTTACTCCGGGTGTATCATCTACAATGCTCTTTCTTTGTCCAATCAATCGATTGAATATCGTTGATTTTCCGACGTTTGGCCGACCTACGATGGCCACAGTACCTCGAATCATATTGTGGTCCCCTTTCTACATTATCCAACTATATCTAATACTTTTGAAACGACTTCATCAATTGTTAAATCGGAAGTATCAATTTCAATCGCATCCTCTGTCTTTACTAAAGGTGAAATTTCGCGATGCATATCCTGATAGTCTCTTGCGACAATATCCTGATAGATCGTTTCATAATCAGCATCGATTCCCTTTGAAATATATTCATCATATCTTCTTTGGGCTCTTGCCTTACTCGATGCACTCATAAAGATCTTTACTTCTGCATCTGGCAAAACAACAGAACAAATGTCTCTACCATCTACAATAAAACCTTTATTGGCACATACTTTTTGTTGAAGATTCACCAATTTTTTACGTACAATACCAAGCTGACTTGTTTTACTAGCCTGCATAGATACATTATTCATACGAATTTCTTTAGATACATCTTCCCCATCTAAATATACATGGTTATCTTCATCAAAATGAATGTCAATTGTGTCCATCAAATCCGACATTGCCTTTTCATCTTGAATATTGACTCCATCTTTTAATGTTTTATACGCCACACAACGATACATAGCACCCGTATCTAAATGGCGCATATTTAACTTTTCTGCAACAATATCCGCAATCGTACTTTTACCAACCCCACTAGGGCCATCAATCGCAATATTAATTTTTTTCATGTCCATCCTCATTAAATATTTTTAAATGTCCATACTAAATAGCCTATGATCGCAACCAAAGCTAAGATCAATATAGCTAAAACGACATTCAATACGATTTCTGAACTCTTCTTTTCTTTATGGCTGCTAGCCTTTTCAAAATCAGAAGTTTTCATACGCATTTTAGCACTAGGCATAGATTCAAGTTCATCACGCTTTTCTTTTTTGCGCTTTGACTTTTTCTTCTTATCCTTTTTAGGCTGTTCTTCCGTTTTATCAAAATCATCATGAGAAAGATACATCAAATCCAATTCATCATCCACTGGCTTTTTAACATCCTCTACATCCTGACTTGTAAGAACGATTTTTTCTTCTTTAGGTTCTTGACGAGTGATTGTCTGTCTTGGTTTTGAAATCTTCATTGTTGAACCTAAATCTTCATCATCTGTATCCATAGGGATCACATGTTGATTTCTCTTCATTGTATCACTACTTGTTGTGTCTAACTGTTTTAAAATATTGATCTGTGTATCATCTGTGATACGGTTACCATTATCAATATTATATTGCTTCACTTCTCCAAGCAGATCTTCCATCACTGGAGATGTAGGCATTTCTTTTACAGTAGGCGAAACACGCACAGTATCATGTGGATACAATGGTTTGTTGGCATGTGAGCCACTATCTACACGCGATAATCTTTGTAGTTTCACTGGCTGCGCTTGAGCAGCAGTTGTTTCTTCATCTAAACGATCTCTAAGTTCTTGATACTTTTGTTTTCTTGAAAGTTGAGTCATAAGTACCTCCTAAACATTCCTTACTATTATACACTATCACGCAAAAAAAGAAAAATAGGCGATTGCCTATTTTGCACGTCCTGAATATTTTCCGTCGTTTGTGTTGACAACGATCATTTCATCTTGGTTGATAAATAAAGGAACTTTTACTTCTAATCCAGTTTCTAATACTGCATTTTTACTAGCACTTGTTGCTGTGTCTCCCTTGACCGCCTGTTCGCATTCAACAACTTTCAATGTTGCCTTATCCGGTAAAATAATACCTAAGATTTCACCTTCATAGCTAGAAATATTTACGTTAGAATTTGGAACAATAAAGTTTCTTTCCCATTTTAAACGATCCATAGGAATTTCAACCTGGTCATATGTTTCATTGTCCATAAATACCATAGATTCATCTGTATCATATAAATACTGCATTTCTCTTTTTTCAATCTGAGCTGGTTCAACCTTTTCACCACCACCCCAAGACAATTCAACGTTACTTCCAGTACGAACATTACGAACTTTCGCCTTAACAACCATGGCACTACGAGCTGTTTTATTTTGTGATGCTTCTAAAACCGTATAGATTTCGCCATCCACTAAAATTGTAAGACCTGGTTTTAAATCATTTGAACTAATCATGTTTGTTAACTCCTTTTAAATTGTATGTATAACCTCAATTATTTTATATCACGCAAAAAAATTGTCAAGAAAAAGAAAAAAAGCACCGAAGTGCTTCTTCTCATCGAAAGGATCGATAAAGTAATTTCTTATGTGTTTTAAGGAAGGATATATACACACAAGATGGATATTGAGTCGAAAGGTGAGCCATACTTTCTTTCTCTTACCACCCTTATAATACGCCTAATCGCAAAACTTGTAAACCCTTTCAATTACTTTTCGTAAATTAAATCAAAATGAATCATTTCCTTGTGATCATTTGTACCCAAATTATAGTTACGATCTTGAATTAGATTCAATAAATCACCATCTAAATCAGGATTCTCACATGCCGCTAAGAATAAGCGAATTGCCTCCATCGCAAGAAGCTGGGCTTTGTCGTATAAGTCGAAGAAACTTTCTGTTGAAACCAACGTATCATCACTTGGATGAACCCAACGAGTATGTAATAAATTCATCACATCATATGGATCATCTGGCTCATTAGGTACGATATATCCAGACAATGAATTGTAAGCTTTGGTGAAAGTCTCTAATGCTTGAAGTGCCTTTAGCTTATCTCCAGAAGCATCATAGAATAAGGATTCAATAAAGTGCCAATCCTTCAAGCTTTCCATGATTTGATGAGGCTTGATTTCAAAACCTAGAATCTGACGGATTGCAGGCACATAGATACGTGCAATGGCACGAACTTCTTCTTTAGATGCATCACTGATTTCATAGAATTTAAAATCTTCAATCGTACATTCTTTTTTCACCTTCAACATGATCGCATCCATCAACGATTCAAAACGATGATGATACCACGCACTCTTGCCTTTGCAAGTTCCCGTGCGATAAAACACATATGGATGGCATGTCGCATCTAGTGCCCAGTGACATAAATGTCCACAAACATAGGTCACCATCTCTTTTTTGATTTCTTCATCTGTTTCATTGCGAATGGAAATCAAAGCTTGTTGATAAAATTCATTCACATGACCCGCATGAAACATACTTCCTGAAACACGTAAATCACTCTTTTTAAAGAAATCTTTTGGATTCATACCATGAAAGAATAAAAAGTCCGGTCCATTTGAACCAACTTCCAATAAGTGAAGTCTTGGTTCAAATAAATCATGCGTATTTTCATCCACCTTATCAAAAATTTCCTGCGCAAATAAAGTATGAGTAATAATATTAGGCATCTTTTTCTACCTCCTTGATCAAGCCATGATATACAACATATTCTGCATAAGTATCCATCTGACAATATGTTGAAATGGCTTCTTTTACTACTTTTTTCTCTTTTTCGTCCTTCTCATCATATGTACGATACGCAAACACAGCATTTAAACCATTTTGAATATCCAAATCATAATAAGAAACATCTTTTGAGAATACAGGCAATATACTCTTCAATGAATAATGACCACGCATTTTTGAATTGTAATAGAGTCCTGCCTCAAATGGTTTTGATAAATCCACCATTCTTGAACAAATCGGCTCTAATTCTTCCCTATATTCTTCAAATTGACTCGCTAATTGTTTCAATCTCAGCTTTTCAGCTCCCTCCATATTATAAACAAGAATCGTTCCCGTTTTAGGAAGGTCTTTGATCAGTTGTTCAACAAAATGACGACGGCAATCTTTGGATTCAAAGAAGTTATAATGGGTTAAATTTCCATCTGAAGTTTCTACATGAAGACTATATTGAAAACACAATACGTCAAAAGCCTTCATATTCGTATAGGGTGGTACCGCAAAGGTATCCCATTCAAAATCCAAATACGAAATTGGATATTTGATTTGTTTCATCCATACCTGTAATGCGGCACGATCCATAAATGGCTTTTGCGTTTTACTAGCCATATATTGCGCATATTGAAGACGGAATCCTTCAATTTGATTCAATGGCAACTCATGAATATGACGAATACCACGATCATACGCATCCAGCTTATGTTGATTGGTTGTAAAGAATAAAATCGAGTCGTCTGGTTCATTAGATTCATCAAAACATACAGAATAGTAGTTGCACCTTCTTAAGGCTGTACATTGTTTTGTGCGTACTGGCGTAACACTTGGTCGATTTAAAATTTCTTTTGTTCTTTCAATCCAACCATCCAAATCCACATCCACTTCATCCATACATTCGGCAATTGTTTTCGACAAGTGGTTGCGCTTATTGAATAGCTTGTCGCTGATACAAAAGAGTTCATTTAGATCCAACGCATCCTGACGAACATATTCTTTATTTAAATAGACAATGCGATTTTCGACAATGTCAACGCCACAATGCGAAAGAATCATTTGATTGACCTTCATGATCAATGCTTCATTTTCTTTGGGATACGCACTCAAATGTGGATACACGGCCATATATCCATTCTCTAATTTTTTAAGATATGGAATCTTTGTACGACACTCCTTATATTCAAAGCGTGCAAAACATACAACTTCGTTTTCTTCTAATAATTTTAAAGATTGTTCGTTTGAATCCATGGAATGACCTAAGCCACACTCATTCGCATTTAAATAATTTCTCCATAGATCAGAAAATGGACAATCCATTTTATAAAAACTTTCCTGGTGAAGTGAATTGTGGGCGCTGTTCCAACAAAAACAGTCACATTTCATTTCACGCATTAAATCTGATACATGTAACATAAAAAATTCACCATATCTATTGTACTTCAATTTTTAATTCTTTTCATCCCTATACGCATTTAATATTTTTTGAACACGAGACAAATAAGCAATTTTTACATCTTCAGGATTTAAAATCTCCATTTGATCACTCATAGAAAACAAGGACTGATACAAGTTTGACATGTCGTCTGTATAGAATTCAAAGTCTGTGTACGCTTCTTGTTTATTGATGGCTTGTAGTTTATTGCCCCAATATTTTTCTTTAAATAAGCGAAGCCCATTATTTTCATGGTAAACTCTTACTTTCACAAGTTTTAAATCTAAAGGAATCAAAGAATGTTCTCCGATGTAGTTGCTTAAATGAAAGTGATTGTCCCGAATAAAGTGTCTCGATGAAATTTCACATGAAAACATACGTTGCGAACTAAAACGGTACATGCGATAGTCTTTTCTTAATAAAGAAAAACCAATTAAATAATACGACTTATGGTAGTGAATGATTTCATAGGGTTCAACCTCAAATTGTTTAGGGGCTTCATCCTGTAAAGACTGGTACGACAAAAGGACGCAAAGCCCATGGTTCATGGCTTGTTGCGTCTTATCAATCATGTGGGAGATCTTTTCGTCTAATTCCATAGAATTGGACATATAGTGTAAAGAATCATTGGATGAAATCTTGCTTGTCGAAATAATCTTATCCATCGCATCACAATATAGTGGAAGAGGTTTAAAGTCTTTTTGTGTACGCATAAATTTATAGGATTGCACCAAAGCATCCTTTTGTTCGTCACTAAAAATAGTGACAGGAAGATCGTATTCATCATTTAAGATGTATCCTCCATAACGTCCCTTTACTTCTTCTACATTATATCCAGCTAGTACAAGCTCTTTTTTAAATTCACGAATGTTACGTGGATTGACTTCAAGTTCTGTCGCAAGCTGTGTTGTATTCATTTTCCCTCTTGCCTTTAATAGTTGTAACATGCGAATGCATAAGTTTGTTCGATTCATTAGTTTATCTCCTTTTAGTGCGTACTGCAAAATCTTTGAGGATAGTAGCCAAAGCCTTTTTTTGGTTCAAAATGCTTAGGAACAATACCACGAAATACAAGTGGACGTATCATTTGACCAATCCCTCTTTCAAGCGCAAAGCCTAAAGCTTCTTGTTTCTGAATGGCTCCGGCATCAATTAAAATATTTACAATTTCTTCATTTCCAATGCTGATGGCATGCATCAAGATAGGATATCCATTAAATACCCAACTTGGACTTGCTCCAAGTTCTAGGCAGTTTTCAACTCCTTGTACATCTTCTTTCCATACAGCATCTAATAAATCCATAGCTAATCTTTTTTCTGCGTTCATATTGTACCCTTCTTTCTATACTCAAAGGATACATCTTATATAGACATCATTTATGTCAAATTAATCAGATACTTCTTTCACTCTTTGAAGTCTAGTTAACACATCTTCACTTACCAGCTGATAGATGCACGAACAAATCGGAATAAAAATGATGATTCCAATAATACCTGCTACATTGGCTCCAATGGTGATGGCCACAATGATATACATAGGTGGAAAGCCTACAGACTTACCTACAACCTGCGGATAGATAAAGTTTCCTTCAACTTGTTGAATACAAATAAACATAATAATGAATGTAAATCCTTGTACAGGAGATGTTATCGCAATAAAGAAAGCACATAATAGAGCGGCAACCAAGGCGCCAAACATTGGCACAAGAGCTCCAATTCCTACGACTAGACCTATTAAAAATGCATATGGAATCTTCATGATCAAAGATCCTGCAGTAACTAAACTGCCTAAAATCAAGCATTCCAAACAAGTTCCGCCTACGTAACTTGTAAAAATACGAATGATCAGCTTTAATACGTGGCGTGTTTTTTCATAATCCTTTTCTGGAAGATAGGCCTTTAATAAAAATTTTGTTTCACGAACCACTTGTTTTTTATTAAACAACAATAGAAACGAGAATACAATTGCGATAAAGGCTTGCGCAAGCCAAGAAAATGTCGTGGATAAAATCATAAAAATGGATCCAAATATATCATTGGCTCCTCCAGATACAAGCCAGGAACTGATTTTTTTACTCACATTATCAATCGCAAATGTACTAAAGGCATTGATATCTAAGTGTTGTAAAAAGTTGTGCACTAGATCTACATGTTTTGTGATGTCTAAAAGCCATATATAGAATTCATAGATCATCTGTGGGAAGTTTGACATCAACAATTGAATCGAAAATAGAATCTTAGGTATGACAATACCGACAAAGGCGGCAAATACGGCAAGCACAATGAAGATGGCTAAAATATTGGATAGGACTCTTTTAATTTTTGTTTCTTTTATATCAAACCATTTAATTAAATAGCACATGAGATTGTTCGATATAATATTAAACACAAAGGCAAGCCCTGCACCAAATAAAAATGGCAAACACATTGCCCCAATCCATGCCAAAAAACCAATGATTTTTTCAAAATAATAGATAACCATACCAATTAATAAGGTAAAAATAATGAGTCTTTGGTACATTTTTTCTTTTTCATGTAGGTCCATCAAAACCACCTCAAATCGAATTTATTATACTATCTTTTACATTTAAAATCATTTTTTTAATTTTTTTATTTACATCTTTTTTTCATAGGTGTAAAATTCACGAGTTAAAAGAAAAAAAGTAGAGGTGAAACAAATGAGTACAAAGTACATTTTCGTAACAGGAGGTGTTGTTTCTGGCCTGGGTAAAGGTATCAGTGCAGCCAGTCTTGGGCGCCTTTTAAAGTCCCGTGGCTACAAGGTAACAAGTCAAAAGCTCGATCCCTACATCAATGTGGATCCTGGAACAATGTCTCCTTTCCAACATGGTGAAGTATATGTCACAGATGATGGATTAGAAGCCGACCTGGATCTAGGTCATTATGAGCGTTTTATTGATGAAAACCTCCATACGTATTCCAACCTTACCACTGGACGTGTCTATTGGAATGTCATTAATAAGGAGCGTGATGGGAAATATCTTGGTGAAACCGTTCAAGTTATTCCTCATATTACCAATGAAATCAAAAGTTTCGTAATTCGTGCAGGAGAACATGCGGCTGCCGATGTCGTAATTACCGAGATTGGTGGTACGACTGGTGACATTGAAAGCTTACCATTTCTAGAATCCATTCGTCAGGTTGCCTTAGAGGTTGGTCGTAAAAACTGTCTATTCATCCATGTTACTTACATCCCTTATATTTCGGGTTCACAGGAATATAAATCAAAACCCACTCAACATTCCGTAAAAGAATTACAATCTTATGGTATCAATCCAGATATCATTGTAGCACGTTGTGATGAAACGATTCCTCAGTCTGTATTAGACAAAATTTCATTATTTTGTAATGTTGAAAAACGTTGTGTCATCCAAAACAAGACTCTTCCTTCTCTATATGAAGTACCATTTATGTTAGAAGAACAAAATCTTGCAGATATTGTCTGTGAAAAGACAGGCCTTGAAATACGTAAGCCAGATTTAAGCGAATGGCAACAAGTTGTCGCTAACATTAAAGCAAGCACCAAACCTGTAAATATTGCCTTAGTTGGTAAATACGTTGCCTTACACGATGCCTATTTATCTGTCAGTGAAGCCTTGTATCATGGTGGTTTTGAAAATCATGCCAAAGTCAATATTCAATGGATTGATTCGGAAGGTTTAGAAAATGCCAACTTAGATGAAGTTTTTAAAGATACAGATGGAATCATCTTGCCAGGTGGTTTTGGCAATCGTGGTATTGAAGGTATGATCAGTGTAGCCACTTACGCAAGACAAAAACAAATTCCTTATTTAGGTATATGTTTAGGTATGCAGATTGCAGCCATTGCCTTTGCCCGCAGTGCATTAGGTTTAAAGGATGCCAACTCTTTTGAATTTGATCCACAAAGTAAACATACAATCATTGATTTCATGGAAGATCAAAGTAATGATATTCGTAAAGGTGGAACCATGCGTTTAGGATCTTATCCATGTTCATTAAGAGCCGATACAAATATTTGGTCTTGCTACAAAAAAGATATGATTGATGAAAGACATCGTCATCGTTATGAATTCAACAATGAATATCGTTCTGAATTTGAACGTAACGATATGATGATTGTCGGAACAAGTCCGGATAAACAATTGGTTGAAGCTATTGAGTATAAGAATCACCCATTCTACATTGGTGTACAATATCATCCTGAATTTAAATCTAGACCCAACCGTCCACACCCATTATTTGTGGGTTTAGTTAAGGCGAGTCTAGAAAACAAAGAAAGTCACAAATAGTGACTTTTCTTTTTTATATATACTTTTCAATTTCATCCACTGATACATTCAATACGGAAGCTACAGACTTTATGTCCATTGTGCTAGAAAGGCGAAGTATCATATTCTTAATCTGTTTTTCTGCAGCATCCGCTCTTTTTGTTTCAAGTTCAGTTTGTTTTGTTGTATCTTCTACTTGTTTATTGGCTCTTTCTACTTTTTTATCAGCTTCTTGTTTTAATTTATTCACTTCCAGCATTGCCATTCTTGCTTCTTCTTTTGCTTTATGAGCCTCTTCAAGTTCAAGTTGTCGTTCCATTCGTTCTTCATTTTCATGTAGTTTTTGAAAATCTTCTATTATTTTTTTCCAACCATCATCTGATATGGTTTCTACACGCTTCTCTATCATCATCTTAATTTTACTATCTTCGATTCATTTGTAACAATTCAAAAAGTAATAAATCATTTTTTCCTGTTCATTCATATCACTCAGCGGTTTCTTTAAATCTACTTTTGACATTTTCACTGTAATTAACTTCATACGATACTGACTTTCTTCTACAAAAGATAAGCCATCCTCATTTTTCAATGTGAATGTGTTACACATTCTATTATTATCAATTAAATTCACATTAAAAAATACTAAGACGATTGTTTCCTTTAACTCTCCATAATATTTTCCTTCCAATTCTTGAGAACCATGAAGTCTAGCCAAATGATAACTAATGAGAATAGGTAAATTATCTTTGGTTTGTCTTAACTGCATTTCTAAATCCACCGTTATTTGATTATCTAATTCAACCTTGAATTCTTCATTTTACTATAGTCTTTTACCATTTCTGAATTCTAAACAACAACATAAATCACTTATCTTTCTAAAAATACCGTAAGTAATGATTTTAAGGCATCATTAACCTCTTTACAATCTTTACCAAACACATACTTGAAGGCGAAATCATTTAATAAATTTTCGCTACGCATGAGCACCTCTTTTCTAGTAGAGATTTTCTACATACTCATATACGTAAAAAAAAGGAGTTTTTTTGAAAAAAAAGAAAAATTTCTCAAAACATTTATGAAAATAATGATATTATATACGCGACAGGAGGACACTAGAAAAATGAAAATTGTCGATGAATATTTTGGATGTGACGTATTCAGTACATCTGCTATGCAAAGATACTTGCCTCATGCCGTCTACAAACAAATGATGGATGTAATGGAAAAAGGAAAGGAACTTCCTAAAGAGATCGCAGATGTAGTCGCAAACGCCATGAAAGACTGGGCTATGGATAAGGGTGCAACTCACTATACGCACTGGTTCCAACCAATGACAGGTATTACAGCTGAAAAGCATGATGCGTTTATCAATCCAACAGGGCCAACATCTGTTATTTCAGATTTTAGAGGAAAAGAATTAATCAAAGGTGAACCCGATGCCTCAAGTTTTCCAAGTGGAGGATTGCGTGCCACTTTCGAAGCCAGAGGATATACCGCATGGGATCCAACTTCTCTAGCTTTTGTCAAAGAAAAGACTTTATATATTCCAACCTTATTCTGCTCTTACGATGGTAGTGCTTTGGATAAGAAAACACCATTATTGAGAAGTAACGACGCCTTAAACAAAGCTGCTGTTCGTTTATTGAACATTATGGGTTACAACATTCATAAAATCAAAACAACGGTAGGTCCAGAACAAGAATATTTCTTGATTGATGAAGACATGTTTAAAGAACGTCTAGACTTATTAGTAACAGGAAGAACATTATTTGGTGCGGCTCCCGTAAAAGGTCAAGAATTAGATGATCACTACTTTGGTAGTTTGTCTGAACGAGTAAAAGCTTATATGGAAGAAGTCGATGAAGAACTTTGGAAACTAGGTGTTTATGCCAAGACCGAACACAAAGAAGTAGCTCCATGTCAGTTTGAATTGGCACCTGTATTTACATCAACAAATATTGCGAATGACCAAAACCAATTGACTATGGAAGTTCTACAAAAAGTAGCTTCTCACCATGGATTGGTATGTTTACTACATGAAAAACCATTTGATGGTGTCAATGGTAGTGGTAAACACAACAACTGGTCTTTCTGTACAGAAGAAGGAGATAACATTTTAGAACCTGGTGATTCTCCAAAAGACAATATTCGTTTCTTAACCGTTCTAGCTGCCATCATCAAAGGTGTAGACGAATACCAGGATTTATTAAGAATCTCTGTTGCCAGTGCTGGAAATGACCACCGTTTAGGTGCAGATGAAGCTCCACCCGCTATTATCTCCATCTATTTAGGTGAAGAACTAACTGCCATTCTTGAAGCCATTGAAGCTGGAAATGAATATGTAGATACAATCGATCGTAAATTGGAACTTGGCGTTTCTACCCTTCCTCCAATCGCAAAAGATTCTACAGACCGTAACCGTACTTCTCCATTCGCATTTACTGGTAATAAATTCGAATTCAGAATGCTTGGATCCAACTTAAACATTTCTTGTCCAAACACTATTTTAAATACAATCGTAGCCGAAGAATTAACACAATTTGCGGATGAATTGGAATGTGTTAAACAAGAAGATATGACAAAAGCCTTGATTGCGTTGATTCAAAAGACATTAAAGAATCATAAGCGTATCATTTTCTCTGGAAATGGATATTCCGATGAATGGAAAAAGGAAGCACAAAAACGTGGCTTATTAGAGCTTAAGACAACAGCGGATGCACTTCCTCACTATACAGATCCAAAGAACCTACAATTATTTGAAAAACACAATGTATATTCAGCTAGTGAATTGCATGCTCGTGAAAGTATCCTACTCACAAACTACTACCAAGTGGTTCAAATTGAAGCTAAGACAATGGCTTACATGTTAAGAAAACAAATCTTACCAGCTATCTTTAGTTATGAAGCTAAATTGGCTCAAATCATTCAAACAAAGAAATCAAGTGGAATTGATGCTCCATTAGAAGTTAAAATCTTAAAAAACATCAATACGCCTTTAGAATTAGTATCCAATCACTTAGATACATTAGAAGCTTTGATCAACAAAGAAACCACAACAGAAAAACAAGCGGCTCGTTTTGCGGCCGATGAATTACTTCCATTAATGGAAACGATTCGTAAATTAACGGATGTGATTGAAACCAATGTTTCTAAAGAGGACTGGCCTTTACCAGACTATAACGACATTTTATTTAAATCTATGTTGTAGGGAATCCAAGGATTCCCTCTTTTTTTAGATTTATTTTCTGAAATCACTTGCATATTTCTCTTTCAAGGTTCAAAATCACTTAAAAAGGAGTTTTATTATGAGTAAATTAGTTGTACACGCAAAAATGATGATTGATGGTGTAAGTGATACACCAAAGAAAGATCAATTGATTTCAATTGAAGATGGAAAAATTGTTTCCATTGAAGAATATCATGAAACAAATGAAGAAGTCATTCATGCCAACGTCGTTGCCCCTGGCTTTTTTAACTGCCACGTTCACATTATGGAACCGGTTGGTTTTGGTGCAAATAAAGAATTTACCTTGATGGAAAAAGCTTTCTATGCCCAAAAACACTGCAAAGAATATCTAGAATCAGGCGTTACTTTTATTCGTGTTGTGGGTACGGAAGAAAACTATGACCTTCAAATTAAAGAAGCTATTGAAAATCATGTGATTGAAGGACCTCATATGTATTGTGCAGGTAAAGTCATTTGTATGACAGGTGGTCATGGCTGGCAAGAAGGCATTGAAGCCGATGGAAAAGATGCATGTTTAAAAGCCGTTCGTACTCAGCTAAGAAGTGGCGTAGACTTAATTAAAATAATGGCGACAGGCGGTGTTATGACCAAAGGGGTTGAACCTGGTAATGCTCAGTTTACTGTAGATGAAATGAAGGTCATGATTGAAGAAGCCCATAAAGCAGGAAGAAAAACAGCTACACATGCCCAAGGCTTACAAGGTATTAAAAATGCATTATATGCAGGTATTGATTCTATAGAACATGGTTGTTTTTTAGATGATGAATGTCTTGAACGTATGAAAGAACAAAACACATTCTTAGTTCCTACCCTTTGTGCTCCCCAATGCATTATTGATAAGGGTGTAGAAAAAGGGGTAGCTAAGTATGCCGTAGACAAGACGTTAAAAGTCAAGGATGCCCATGTTGAAAGTGTTAAGAAAGCTTATGAAAAAGGCATTCAGATTGCCTTAGGTACAGATGCAGGAACGCCATTTAATTACCATTCTAACACAGCTTATGAAATGGAGCTTTTGGCTCGACTTGATATTTCAAACATGGATATCTTAAAAATGGCGACAATCAATTCCGCAAGATGTGTTGGAGTTGAAAAGGACTATGGTTCGATTGAAGTTGGTAAACAGGCTGATTTAGTTTGTCTAAATGAAAATCCATTAGAGAACATTTCAAACGTAAGAAAAATTAATAAAGTCATTCAATCTGGTAAGATTGTGGTAGACAACGATTAAAACTATAGGAAAAAGGTAGAAATCAAGTTTTAAGATTTCTACCTTTTCATTTTGACGGATATCGCTGCAGTGTCATGCCTGTTAAATATGGCATTGACATTTTATATAGCTTTTTCGAATCATTCTTTTGTTTTCGGATCGAATTGTTCTAATTTTGGAAAAATGTAATCAAATGTTCAGTCATACGACATGATTCAATACATTCAAGAATGCGTTCCATTTTTAGAAAATCAAATGCATTTTCACTCTTTTTAAAACAATCAAATAATACATGAACATCTTATCCGTATCATCATACCCATTATAGAAAATAGACAGATAGCTTTCTGGTTTTAAAACACAGGAGCCATCCATTCATAATCTTGACGCGTATTTTCGATCACATCCATATGTGGAATTGAATCATAATACAATATGTCTTCTTCATAAGTATCATCTGGCATCAAATAATCAAATGTATAGTATGTCTAGAAATTAAATAATGGATTGGTTTGTAAATTTCTAAGATCCAAGCCATACTTTTGTGCTTGCCTTTGAACAACCATGGGATCAATAGTCCCACAACTGCGAATAAATCCAATTAAACAAAGTAAAGGTTCATCTTGTTTTTCTTTTTGATTGAAATCCTCAAGTTTTAAAGCCTCAGTAACACTTTCCTTCAGTTCATCTGGAATTTCATTTTCAAATAATAAATATTTTCGATAAAGCGCCATCTTTTCAAATGGCATACTATGAACATCCACTTCTTTATAATTGTTTTCAACGATTCGTTTTAAAAATTTAAGTTCTTTTACTGTACAAACATCTACAATATTTTCTGGTGTATATTGTTGAATAATTAGCTCAACCATTTGTTTACGAGTAATTTTTTCATAAAAACATCATCCAGAAAACAATTCCGAAAAAATTGACTGTACACAGATTCTTTTGGATAATGATTTATTTCTTGTATTAATGAGCTCATAATTCTGCTTTTAATTCATATTTTTTGGCAACAACGAATAAATCTTTTGTCCGTAACTATAATCTTCAAATGCCTTTGAAACAAGTTTCTGGCTAAGCTGCATATCGGCCGTTGAAATAAAACCATCATAGATAATCATCCCATTAAATGGCATAATAGCGGTTTGAATCAACATAGGTGTTTTTTCGGCCGGAATAAATTTATCTAAGTTTTCATTTAAACCCTTGACCATATAGTTGATACCTTCATCATTTAATACCGTATAGTTCTTTTCATAGACAGCCAATAAAAAGTTTTTGCGCATGCCATATTTAAAATCTTTTATAATATTCAGATTACGATATGTTAGATACAAAGGATTCTTTTGAACATAATCATCAATAAAACGATCTTTTTCTTTCCAGAACGCCTCAATGAGATTGACCAATTCATCAGGTTCAATATAATTATTGGGATCAATTTTCTTATTAGGGATAATTTGTTCCAAAGTATTCACATAATCTAAGACGCTAAAGTATAACTTATAGAATAGGCGTGTATCTTTTTGATCTAAATAAGCATACGTTTGTTTCTCATTTAGAGCACGAAGTTTCTCATTAAAAGATACCTGCTCATGTGCTTGGTTGTAGCCTTTCATACTTAGTCCATAATAATTTGGTAATGAAATTTGTACAACAGCTTTGCGATAGCGCTTTGTCAAAGAATCGGAGAACCCATTAAAGAATGGAATTAAATCGATCTTTTCTTCATTCACAGTACCACGAAGCAAATTGTTGAACAATTCATCTTTAAACTTTGTGATGTCCGGCACTTCTTTTTTAACAGCGGTAAAGAATTTTTTAATGTCTGGATTCGTCGCATCAAAACCATGATAAAAAATAGAAATGTAGCTGTCTCGATCTAAGAATTTTGGTTCGAATCTTTCGCGTTCAACACGACAATTGCGAATGTTATACAATAGATCTTTATAATCCCAATATACATATTCATTGGCTAAACTATGATCAATTAATTCATAATCTTCTTTTAAATAAGCCCAGAAATTAAAGAGTTCCCCCTCAATAATGGCTTTATAATCGTATGCACAAGCACTACATACAGCTTGAATCAAAGATGGTTCAATGATGCCAAAGGCACGTATAATTCCAAGAATGACTAAGCTTGGTTCATCTTTTTCTGCCTTATGATCTAAATCAATATCTTTAACAGCTAATTTGACATTCTTTTTGAATTCTTCGGGTAATTCTTTATCAAAATATAAAAACTTAGAGCTTAATGCATGTTTTTCAAAACGATAACGATCGTCTTCTAAGTCTTGGTTACGTAATAATCTTCTTAATGCCTTTAACTCCCATGTTGTGCAAATAGAAACTAAATACTCAGGGGTATAGGTTTCAATCATGCGTTCTAACATTTCTTTTCTTGTCATGGAATCATAGTCCCAATAATCGTTTTGACATGTTCTTTTATAACAATCAAAAACCTTTTCTTTACTATAACGATTTGCGTTTTCTAGTATACGTACCAATGAAACTCCTCCTTTTTCGTATTATCTAAATAATTATAAACTTTAAATAAAAAAAACACAAAACAATACATTGTGTATTGCCTAAATTCACAAGTTTCATATAATTATTTTGAGGTGTATTATGGCATTAACAATTGAAAAAGCACAACAAATACTAGATGATTATTATGATTTGATGCATCCCCAATACGAAGATGATATCCAATTTATAAATGCCCTAGAATTTTTAATTCAAGAAACAAACAACCCAGAATATATGGTGGAATTGGGTGGCTGGTATTATGGACAAAAACAGTTTGATCTTGCGGAAGACTATTATTTAATGGCTGCTAAATTAAACTATGTAGATGCCTATGAATGTTTAGGCTACATTTACTATTATGGACGCGTGGGACAACCCGATTATGAGAAGGCCTTTCACTACTATAAACTTGCGAGTGATCAAGGAAATATTGTGGCAGCCTATAAATTAGCGGATATGTATAAGAATGGCTATTATGTACAAAAAGATTATCCAAAGTATGTACAAATCATTAAGAGTTTATATCCTTTACTTCAAGGAGCAACGAATACGTTTGATCCTGTTCCCGAAGTCTATTCTAGGCTAGCAAAGATTTATGTTGAAGAAGGCAATGAAGATCAAGCCATTCAATTATTATTGATTGCGAAAGAATTTCAGTCGCAAAGATTGATCTATTCGGACTTCTTTGGTGATCTAACAATCATTAAACATATCGTACTCGACTTATATTCTTTGATTCAATTTGATTCAGACTATATGGATCTATTTGACTTATATTATGTTTTACAAAAGCCTTGTAAACTCGCCTTAGAAATCAATGGAGAAGATTATATAATCGAAGCCAAATATGAGGATGATTTATTCTATATTTCGATGGATGATAAAAACTATGAAGATGTCGATCAATTCTTTCAAAATGCCATGATCCATGATGAGCCATTATATAGTCAATATGTAAATGTGAACTATTTAGAAATGTTAGACTAAAACAAAAGATGAGTTTTACCACTTTATTTTTCTTGAGAGATTGAAGCCGTAATTGTTTTAATATTTAATTACACTAAAAGCACATAGAATGATTCCTGATGGAAAGGATATAAATACAAGTTCGAATATAAATTGAACAATAATTTCCATCTTACTTTTTCCTATCGATAACAAGACACCAATTTCATATATGCGATCTCTTAGCCATAGAACTAATACCAAAGATAAGACAACAAGTACACATACAATAATAGAACAAGATAGAATCTGAATCATGTGCTTCATACTTTGTATAGATTCTAAAGACGATTTATAGGCATTCGTATCTTTGGACACAACATATTCATAAACCTGTATATGTTTCATGCTTCTTACCTTCAAAAATTTTTTTATGTATAAGTATGAGAATTCAAACATATTGTATCCCCTACTTTTAAATGATTCTTTTCGCTAGATCCGAATGAATAAGAATAGAGTTTTTATCCTTAGAATTAATATTTTTTTCCTGAAATTAAGGTAAATACACCACTACGAAATATAACATTTTTTGAAGTGTTTTTTGTTCCAACTACTGAAACTACATTCTTATATTCTTCAGGTAAAGAATCCAGTGTTACACCCTGCTTAATAGAAACTGCCTTAGCATCTTCTAGCTTAGAAACAAAATCATATTCAAATACAGAATTATTAAAAAACTGGTTTTCAAATTCTGAACCATCCTTTTTTTGTACCACAATCGAACTCAAACTCACCTCATTTAAAGATTTTTCCATTCGTAAATTAGATGAAAGAATACTCAAGCATCCATAAAGACTTAGAAGAATAACAATAAGTATCAAAAACAAGATACTCGTCCCTACTTTCTTTCTCGTGATATATGCATAAGCATTATGTATCAAAAAAACCAACTCCTTATCCAAAACCATTCTATCAATCATTTATGAAAAAAAGTCACGAATTTAAAAAAATATATTCTTGCATAAAGCCAAATAGAAAAACCACAAGATACAGTGGTACCTCTGAATGATAATGTAAAGACACTAGTTTAATCCTTTGCGTTTGGTGACCTAATTTTTCGTAATTCAACTAATACTCTTATATAGATAAATATACATAGATCACATCAAAATAATAAATCTTTGAGAAATCAAGATGTCATTCTTTTCATTCCAAGGGTAGCCATTACTACATCCAGTCGCCAATCCCTATTATGAATCAATTTCAATTGTTTCTATTTCAGTGAATTAGACAAGATTAGTCTTGACTTTTATATATATCAATTGTTTAATATTCATACAGAAAGACTACTGGATACAGTGGTTCCTCTGAATTATTTTATGTCAAAGACACTAGTAATCCTTTGGACGAGTGAACTAGTGTCTTTTACATTTTTCTATAATAATCAATGCGATTTTTAACAATTCAACTAAAGCCAAGATAGTCATGGCAACATCAATGTACAGATAAATGTACATAAAACACGTCCTTGTACAAAATCGGAATCATCGAGAATTCAAGATGTTATCCTTTTTATTCCAAGGGTAGCCCTTACTACATACGGTTACAATTTCTATTGTTCCTATTTTATCTAAAACGACTAATTTTAGATAAAGTTAACCTTGACTTTTATATATATCAATTGTTTAATATTCATACAGAAAAACTACTGGATACAGTGGTTCCTCTGAATTATTTTAGTGAAAAGACACTAGTTTAATCCTTTGGGGAAGGTGAACTAGTGTCTTTTACATTTTTCTATAATCAATAATGTAATTTTTAGTAATTCAACTAAAGCCAAGATAGTCATGGCAACATCAATGTACAGATAAATATACATAAAACACGTCCTCCTACATAATCGGAATCTTTAAGAACTCAAGATATCATCCTTTTAATTCAGAGGGTTCACCGTTACTACATCCAGTAGCCAATTCCTATTATAAAGAGCCAATGTGAAAACATTATTAACTCCAAGCATTTTGTTGAAAATGATCCTATCTTGTCTAAATCGCATTATTTTCGTTGAATTAGATACGGTTTTAACATCTAAACTAACACAAAATCAATCATTTACACAACATAAGATAAATGAACCCTCAACTAAGAGGATCCTTCTTACTCAATACATGTTTTAAAACTTCTTCCATTTTTTGAAAGTCAATTGGTTTCGTTATATAATCATTCATCTTTACATCAAATGCTTTTTTCTTATCTTCCTCAAACGTATTGGCAGACATAGCTATAATTGGAATATTGGCCTTTTCAGGTTGTGAAAGATGTCGAATGCAATCAGTTGCCTTATAACCATCCATATTTGGAATTTGAATATCCATTAAAATTAAATCGAATGTGTTGGCTGGTTGATGTAGCATTTCATTCACACAAAGAATTCCATTTTCTACAGCTTTAACTACAAAACCCATTTCACTAAGAATTGTAGTTTTGATTTCAGCATTTAATTCATTTTCTTCAGCCAATAAAATTCTTTTACCCTTAAAATCAATATCAAACTCATTGGAAGATTCAATATTTCTATTCGTATAATCTTTATACGCAATCTTATGTGGAATGGTAATCGTAAAAGTACTGCCCTTACCAAGTTCACTCTCTACTTCAATACTGCCATTCATTAAGTCCACAAGGTTTTTGACAATAGCCATACCAAGTCCAGTACCTGGAATTTTAGATACAGTCGTATTTCTTTCACGTGTAAATAATTCAAATAAAGATGGCAAGAATTCTTCACTCATTCCAATACCTGTATCCGATACTTTTATTTGAATTAAAGTATAGCCTTCTTGATTATAAGGAAATTCTTGTACATCAATCAAAACTTTACCACCTTCTGGCGTATATTAAATCGCATTACTAATTAAATTGGATAGAATCTCCTGCATCTTTGTAGAATCGGTAATAATATGTTTGTGTTCGATATTCGCAATTATGTTTAATTCAATATTCTTTCTAGAAGCTTTCGCTGCAAAGGCACTACAAACAAGTTATGTAATATTGCCCACTACTTCATAATTTTCATCCAAATCCATCTTACCACTTTCAACACGAGCCATATCCAATACATTATTAATAATTGAGAGTAATAATTGACTCGATTGTTCAATCATTTCTTGATAATGAACGAGTTTAGGATTTGTTAATTCTTTCTTCATTAATTGTGAATATCCCAAAATGGCATTCATCGATGTACGAATATCATGTAACATATTAAATAAGAATATGGACTTGGCGTTATTGGTCTTTTCAGCCTTGATCTTTTCTTGGCGTAAAGCCTCTTCCTGTTATAATTCACGTTCTTTTCTTCCCTAAAATCACGATTGGCAAGTAATACTCTCACAACACAACTATTCTCATCATATTTTTGAAGTCAATCATCGAAAGAATGCAAGTTCCATCTGTACTTTCACAAGTATGGAATAAGGAATCCTTTCCTTCAAGACGTTTTGCGATGGTCGTACTATCATAAAACTCAACACTACTCTGCCTAAATGGTTCGGTAATCAAGCGATTTACTTGCTCTAATAATATATTATGATCCATTTAAGTATAGCGTCCCTTTAAGCCAAGAATAGTATTTCCTTTAATCAATTCCACATCACCTGTCTCTAGATGAATCAAACAAATATAGGAATACCCAGCCGACAATGCCTCAACTTCATGTCGAGACTGTTGCACCTGTTTACCTAAAGTAATTGGAAACTCTTCATCTTCCAATTGTTCTTTATTTGGAATCGAATGATAAATATGAAGCACCTTCCATTTTCCATCCCTTACACCATAAATAAAAGTAAAGCGAGAATCCAATTGCATAATTGGAACTTCTTTATCATAAAGACCATAAATTTGAACAGATCTATACACAAAAACACATTGATCATCCACAATATTTTCTATTTCTAAATCTTTAAATTAAAATGAATATTCTTTCTTTTCTCCACATCAAATTTGAAAGAATTTAAAAAGTGCTTGATATTTTTAAAGAATTCTTGTTTCCCGTGCCAATAATACTCACATTGGAATCTAAAAAAATCTTGAATCGCAACATCACTCAACGTATCCAATCCTAGATATGTTTCTAACAAGTGTCTAGTAACTAACTTAAAATCTTGCATAACCCAACCCCACAAAATAAAAGGCATCATCAAAAATCAGACAATGCCACATTATATTATTAATTCTAACTGATTTGAAAAAAGATATATCATTACCTATAACATGAATTTCAACCAATGTTATCATTAATTTTAAAATCTATAGTAACTTTTAAAGCTGTGCATCAGTTAATCTATCTGCTTCTGCTGCTTGTAATTTTTCATTTTTTATAGGTAACATCCAAATATATAAAATACCATAGATTTCAAGAAAAAATACGAGTAACCACTCTTTAATCCCGTAGTAACCTTTTAGTTCAGCAATATATTTAAACACGCATGCTAAAATCGCTCTTTCAAAAATAAATAAAGCTAATCTAATCATTATAATTCAATAATAATCTAACATAATAATTTCCTATTCCTAACTTTCTAAAACTCAATTTCATAAATTAATGAACTATTTGATTCCTTTTTAAACTGCTGAGACATGGATGTTTCCAATTTAAATTTAAATTTAGATAAAACATCATCAATTTTTGTTGATAATTCCTTATTTAAGCCAGAAGAATCACTTAATTTAATCTCAAGATTCTGTTTTTGAAAATCTCCTACTTCTGCCATTCTCATTGATATTAAACTATTGATAGCTGGGTCATTATTTAAATATTGTAATACAGGTTGAAATGGTTGATGTCCACTAAAATACATTTCACTTTCAATATTCATCTTATAACGAAATTTCGTGTCTACGGTTTGTTTGGCTTCCGCCTGAACACCATTCCCTTTTCCTTTTAGTACGCCCTTTTTATTAATGTACGACTCTGTTTGTTTTTTATAACTTACTTTAAAATGCTTAGCACCAAGTGATTGTGCAACACTTTGTAATTCACTAACACGTGCAATTTTTAAGTAGTCATAATAGTTATCTAAAGCAATATACAATCTCTCATTACTTGGATCCACATAATAAAAACGATTATGTTCATCTGGATAAAATGATAGTTTGTAATCTTGAATACTATCCGAGAATACATTTAACAATGGCATAGTTTTATTATCAGACATAAACCCAATCGAACCTTTACACAAACTATTTTCATCATAGTTTTTATCTCTAGCTACAATTTGTACTAGTTTAGGCAAAGTTGTTTTTTCTAAATCTGAAGAATAGAAGGGATTCAAAGATTTTACTTTCTGCGCATTCATTTTTTCTTGTGTTATATCTACAATCTTCTTAGTTTCATGTTTAACTTGTTCACCGACTAATTTGACATCTTCTAAATCTAGTTTTCCATCACCATTTTGATCAACAGCTTGCACAACTACATCTTTTGCCTTACTCATGGCATCACCAGCTTTAATTCCAGCGTGTTTAACAATTTTTCCAATTTTCTTTTCCATATAACCCTCTGTTTAATAGTAATCTCTACTTTTATTATTTCAAAGTATAATCATTCGCAGCCGCAATAAATTTTCTCAAATAATTCTGAAGATTTTTATTGCATGCATATACATAACAACCCTTAATACCTCTTGCTAAGATTGTTGTATATGTATTTATAATCAATTTTTTTAACTCATCCTTATCCATTCCTGCTTTAACTTTTTTATCTCTATATTCATTTAAATCTATGACAATTGAATTAGATACAGGATCATAATCTATTTCTTTTCCAAAGATTACACCAACATAGTTCATATCATATCCTTGTGTAGTATGAATACATCCAATTGTATAGTGTGAATCTTCTCGCGTTATCCAATCTTCATTCCAAAGATTCCATATATAATGTTGCTCGCCAAAGGAAATATCATATTCATCTTTTTCTACAAGAGATAAATAAGTATCTAAATCATCTTTAGGCTTTTTACTTGGCTTTGTTTTCCAATCCCATGAAAAACCAGCCACTGTTTTACATAAAGTATATTGATCATCTTTTTTTCTAATTTCTTCAATTAGTTTATTCGGATCATCAAATAATAAGAAATCATAATTTTCAATTGTTTTAAAAGTAGTGTTTGTACAATTCATAATTGCCTTAATATATTCAATATAAGGTGCACCACCTTTACATCGCATCTGCGTTTTTAACTCATGATGATTTAGATTAACCGAATATTTATTTAAGGTATCTTGATATTCAGACGCTGTTAAATCAGATGATTTTACCGCCTGATATTGATCATAAAATAAAACAACATGTTTCGCACAATTAAGCACCCACTCTAATTGATTGGTTTCATTTGGATCTAAACCCAATTGTCTTGAAGTACTATCAAAAGAGCCATATCCAGTTAAATTTTTTCTTTTACTCAATCTATGTGATTCATCAACAAATAGTATGTCATAATCTTCCTTAACTACATCACATGGACCAATAACCATGTCTTTAACTAGTCCATTGCCACATTCTTTAAAAACATTTGAAATTGTTCTTCGAAAACCAGGCATTGGTAATACAAATCCAATTTTAAAAGGCTTACCATTTCTCTCTTTCAGAATATAATCGTTCAATTCTTTTAAAGCAGCTATTTTTTGTTTATCAATATCATCATCAAATTCTCCAACACTATCCTCTTCAATATCCAAGGTATTCATCAGAGAATTTATGATACTAATTGCGACAACCGTTTTACCAGTCCCTGCACAACCATTCACTAAACTGACACCTTTTTTATCATTAGTAAATGTATCAATAATATCCATAATAATATCTGTTCCAACTTCATTTTGTTCACCAGTCAAACAGTTGTATGGAGAAAACTTAAAGATATTTTCATTTTCAATTTTATGCAACGTGTGATCAGCAAGACCCATACTTTTTAAACTATTCCATAATCTTTCAAAATCACTACGATACTCATCACGATTATAATAATCATGTATGGCTTGTTGACCCTTATTTTTATTAAGAATATTTTGAAATCTACTATCTACAGAACAATATTTAATCAATCTTTGTTCATAATCCAAAATAACAGACTTATTAAATTTATGATCAAATACGATTGCGATTTCTTCTAAATAATTCTTCTCATTATTACTTAGATGTTGGCTCATTCGAACCTCAGCACTTGTTGTTTCTCCAATATATAAATCTTTGTTATTATGAATTAGATAAACTACTGGCCAATTTTTTCCATATTCAAAACTCTTCAGTTCATTCAAACCATCATTATCAAATGAGTATGTGCGTATTTCATCAGTCCCTTTCATGGTACACCTCCGAACCCTTAATTAATCTTTAATCAATTCCACTACATCATCAAATGTACAATCCAAACAATCGCAAATACGAATCAACGTATCCATAGATACTGTTTCTTGTTTCGATAGTTTTGCAAGTGTAGCTGGTGTTAACTTAGCTTCTTTAGCCAAATCTGTTTTTTTCATGCCTTTATCAATTAATAATTTAAATAGCTTATTATAACTTATTTGCATAAATTGCTCCTCACTTATGTTTCTATTATACGTTAAACGCTTACAGTATTAAATAAAAAATATTCACTTTTATGAATATTTTGTCATCAAAAGATAAGTTTGAAATAAAGTTAGATTAATTCATGTCTAAACCTTAATAAAATAACTAAAAGAAAAGCAGAGTCATGCCCTGCAATTAACACTATTGACCCATTAACGCCCTATGATATTCTTCTACACTATTATAGTTACAAGGATCTATTTCATTATGAATGTTATCTGGATCATACTTATTCTTCCATGCCTTTCTTAAATCAAGAACATGCTGATACTGAAACATATTGTCATACTTAGATGGATCTATCTTACTAAAGATCCCTTCTGGATCACACTTCTTTATCCAATCTAACCGATCATTTAATTCAACTAAATAATCATCAACTGTTGTAAATCTTTCAAATTGAAAGCCATTGAACCGATGTTGTGGATCATACGTTTCTTTCCAATTATTTACTAATGATTCTTTATAGTCTTCTTCCGTATTATAATCATCTACACATACATTTGTCTTTGTATCTGGATCATATTTATGTTGCCAACAACACCTTAAATCATCCAAATACTCTTCTTCACAATCATAATCACTTGGATCTAGCTTATATGCATTATCCTTATCATATTTATTCATCCAATTCTTCTTATTATCAATTGCTTTACCATAAGCATCCTCATGTATGTAATTACTTGGATTTATGGAACTAAACTCATTAAAATAATCATACTTACGTTTCCATAACTTTCTTAATGCATCCACATACTCATCTTCATAATCAAATTGACTTGGATCTATATTATATTCATCCTTTGAATCATGTTCGTCCTTCCATTCTCTACACTCATCTATTCTATCCTTATACTCATTTACATCATCAATTAATTCTAAATCAATACTTTGAAACTCATCATAAGGATCCAATTCATTTTTCCAAGCCCTTTTTAAAGCCTTAACATAATATTCTTCATACTCAAAATCACATGGATTCACATCAAACTCACAATCACAATCCCATTCATCACGCCACTCCAATCTTGTTCTATACACATCGACATCATAAGCATAATCATCATAATTTGAATATTTAGATACATCTACATACCCTTCAAGTTCATATTCAGGATCTTCATATTCTTGCCACTTTTCACGAAGTGCATTCACATATTCTTTGCAAGTTGAATAATCATATTGATTCACATCAAACAGATTCTTTAGATTATATTTCTCAGCCCAACCATCCTGACGCAACATTTTACCAATCGCAAACCGCAATATTCTCTTTCTACTTATCATATTCTTAATTCCTGTTTTCAATTATACACCAAAAAAGCCGCCATATTATAGACGACTCAATTATCAACTTCATTTTGTACTTAAAAACATCATTTGTTTTAATTCTAGAAAACGACTATTTCAATAACTCCATAATTTCATCTTCACTCTTCGACAATGACTTAGAAATAAGCTCTAAACTCATCCCATTTGCAAGCATCACTTGAATCATTTGTTTTATCTCTTGATCCTTTTCTTCTACTTTCTTTTCAGCCTTTTCTTTTTCTTTTTGAACTTCTTTCATTTGTCTTTGAGTTTCTTCAAGTTCAAGCTGTAGCTCAATTCGTTCTTCATTTTCATGTAGTTTTTGAAAATCTTCTATTATTTTCTTCCAACGATCATCCGATATGGTTTCTACACGCTTCTCTAACATTTGAATCACCTCATCATTTTCTATCATCACCTTAATTTTACTATCATCCATTCCTTTCTGGCAATTCAAAAAGTAATAAATCATTTTTTCTTGTTCATTCATGTCTTCAAGAGGCTTATTTAAATCTACTTTTGGCATTTCTATTGCACGTAACTTCATACAATCTTCTTTTTCTTCTTTTACTAAAGGTAAATCACCATCACATTTCAACCTGAATGTATTACATATATTATTATTTTCAACAATATTCACATTAAAGAAAATCAGGACAATAGTTTCCTTTAATTGACCATAACTTTTCCCTTCCATATCTTGTGAACCATGAAGTCTAGCTAAATAATAAGAAAAGCGATTCATTAAATTATCTTTGGTTTGCCTCAACTGCATCTCTAAATCTATAGTTGTTTTATCATTAAATTCGACTAATAAATCCAATCGAGAGCTTTTCATTTTACTATAGTCTTTTACCATTTCTGAATTCTTTACAACAACATGATTCACCTTCCTTTCCAAAAATACCGTGAGTAATGATTTTAAGGCATCATTGGCTTCTTTACAATCTTCGCCAAAGACATATTTAAAGGCGAAATCATTTAATAAATTTGCACTCCTCATGAGCACCTCTTTTCTAGTAGGCATTTCTGGTAAATTGCAAATAATGTATCTAACTATTCTCCTAGGTATATAAATATCGAAATATGGATTTGTATTTTTTTGTAGCTTGATTACTTACCCTGACAACAAATCTTTAGTTAAGTCTTTGAATACCTTTAATATTGATGTTGAAAAGAAGTATCACCACTTTTGTTTCATGAACCAAGAAACTGGTAAGCCCACAATTACATCTTTGCTTTTTTACTCCATTACCTACATACTCATATACGTAAAAAAATGAAGTTTTTCAAAAAAATTAAAATTTTTGTACAAAAAAACTAGAATCATAAAGACTCTAGCTCTTTGTTTCTTTTGGACCACTATGAATTTCTCTTTCAATATCTGGACTATACAATTTACTCCACTCTTTTTTACCCAATATCTTCTTTGCCTCACTATTTAAATTAAAAAATATAGCATGTGGCACGCAACAAGAAATGTCCAAATTATACTTAAACAATTCAAGTTCTGTATCCGTTATAGTTTTCTTTAAAATCTTAATATATAAAGAAACCATTTCTTCAAATTACACCCACATTCGTTTAATCTACATGATCTACTAATCTGTCTAAAACTAACTCATTACTTTTATATTTGAAAACACATTGCTTGTTTAAATCTTTATTCTTTAATAAAACCATACTTCATTATCTGACTGTTGAGTGATTGAATCCACATAATATGCTTCATCCTCAATTTGATCATTTGCACTTTCATTCAATTCCTCATCTGAATATGGGATTGCAGTTTGAACTTCTTTAGTTTCTCTAAGTTCGGGCTGTGCTTGTGTACAAGCCGTTAATAATAGTTAAACTAATACTAATACTTTCATACAATTCTATACGTTTTCTCCTTTGTATCGATTTCAACTGTGACATTATTACTAAAAGTAGTCTGTTGAACATGATCATTGATGATTCTATGTTCTACCATTTCTTCATTTTTAATTTTTTGATAAAAATCTAGAACAACATTTGCACGTTTAATTCGATCTTCTATGGATAAGCCATCAGAGCCAAAATTACCATCCACATTATCATAAGGTGCATTCCTTACTACATATGGAATACCCCCATTTAATAACGCATACAACATATAGTCTTCTTGTCTTTTTTCCATTGGCCAAGGCAAAATGAAACAATCATGATACACTAGATTAAATAAAGGTACTGCTATTCCCATTCTTTTCTCATTTTCATCTTTCATCATAAATTCATAAGGCCCATAATGCGAAAAAACAAGTTCTCGCATAGCCCAATCACTACACTCCTCACTTGAAGGAATGATTCCCTTTGAGATCATATATTGAAAACAAGCCCTTCTATATTCCATGCACTCTTTTCTTGTCATCAAATGTTCTAAATTAAAACACTCATCCATTTCATTACAAGAAAATACATCTAAATATACGCAATCCAAATCAATATGTTTTAAGATCTCAGTGTAGTTTCTTTTTACATACTTTGGTGCTAGACTTGCACACAAATAATTTTGTCTTCCCCCAGCCCAATTGGCATGTTCAAACACTACACCATCCTTTAATTGAATGGCTTGGTTTTCATCATGTGTTTTGGCCCTATAATAATAATCACGATACTGATCATGTAAGCCAAATAAATCATTAGACGCACTTAAACTCTGTTGAAGTCTTTTTAAACCAGTCCATCCACCAGCTTCAATACATGCCGGTAAATAATCCGGATGACAATTATCGTAGCCAGGATCTCCCCAGCCATCTAAATGAAGATATAGTTTGTTTGAACCTAATTCATGAAGTCTTTGCATCATCTCTTTTACCGAATCAAAAGAATGAATTACATCCTCTTGTCCATTATAAAAACGTGAATCCTTTTCCGTATGTGCCTTAATACCCGTATGTACAACAGCACATTGTTGAAGTTCTGATATTTTAGAAAGTGTAACTTCTTTTTCTTTTAAAGACTTAAATAAACCGATTTCTTTAACGTACTCTCGATAAATCTTAGCAGCACGATTATAATCCATATTAGGCTCAAAAGAATATCGAACAACACGCTTATATCGCATCTTACCTAAACTCGTTAACCATACAAATTGAAGTCGTGTACCCTTATCATCATGATCAATTGTATATTTAGAATCCCAGGGCGTTTCATTGATTGCGATATACCCTTTTCCATTATTGGTTTGACTAAGCCAAGGCATATAGGCAGCACAACTTGTAAACTGGCCATCAAAGGCAATATGACTATAATCATACTCATACCGATTGGGAATCAATAACCCCTGCATATAAGGAATCGTTGAATAGCCATCCTTATCTTCACACACAAAACTATCGGGAAAATGTACCTCTTTAATATTCTCATCCACTTTGGGAATCCACTCAAAATAATAATGATTCGTACTATCTTCTTGCCAAATATATGTATCAAAATATTTATACGTGCTATAAATACCCTTACCTAATCCTGTTGCTCTTTCTTCTGACTTGATAAAATCATCACTAAAATTTATTTTTTGATCATTTTTCGTTACATAAAACGAATCTAGATTATGAATCCAATTTTCCATATACAAATACCTCTTCTAAATTATATCATACGAAAAAAAGTATCCATTACGATACTTTCTTTAATATTCTTACTTCATAAGGCTTGAACTCAAATGCATTATTAACCGAAAGTTCTTCATTGGTTTCCATGTCGATGAAATCACCTTGACCATTAAAGCCTAATGTTTGAACAACACTCTTCATGTTCATACAAATCCATAGACATTCCTTTTCATCTTGTCTTTGATAAATACAAGCCGTATTTGTGATACCAATCTGTGTATAATCTCCATAAGATAAAGCGGAATGATTATGTTTCAGATGGATTAACTTTTGAATAGTATTCGTTAATTCATTCCATTCAAACACTTTGATTTCCGGTCTAAGATCCGTATCATTCCAATTTTTTGTACCTTCCATACCCCATTCACTGCCATAGTAGATACATGGAATACCTGGCATTGTAAATAAAATGGTATAAATTAAAGGCAATTGGTTTTTATCCTCTAAAATCGAGGCAACTCTTTCGACATCGTGATTATCCACAAAGTTAAACAAATGCTTACCCGTATATAAACACCATGGATCTTTGCCAAATTGACGATTCAATGAATAAAGAATCTCATAGAAATTAGCTGAATTAAAACTCGAATACAACCCTTTATAACACTCATAATTTGTGACAGAATCCAACATATTCTCATTCATCCATTGATTATAGTCACCATGTAAAGTTTCACCTAAAAGGAAGAAATCTCTATCTACATGGTTGTGTAAAGTTTGTAGGAAATTCTTATCCAAACAATAAGCTACATCTAATCTTAAACCATCAATTTTAAATTCTTCTTGCCAGAAATCCACTACATTTAAAATGTATTCTACTACTTGTGAATTTTGAAGATTCAACTTCACTAAGATATCATTGCCTTCCCAATCCTGGTACCAGAAGCCATCGTTGTAGTGATTGTTTCCATTAAAATCAATATAGAACCAATCCTTATAAGGTGAATCCCACTTCTTTTCTAATACATCTTGAAACGCAAAGAAATCACGTCCCACATGATTAAACACGGCATCTAAAACAATTTGAATACCATTTTCATGGAATTGATTTACAACTTCCTTTAAGTCTTCATTGGTACCCAATCTTGTATCTAACGTTTTAAAATCCGTTGTATCATAGCCATGCGTACGACTTTCAAAAATTGGATTCAATAGTATACAGTCTATGTTTAATTTCTTTAAATGAGGAATAAAATCCTCTAATTTATGAATTCTGTGTTCTAGAACATGATCATTCTCAAATGGCGCTCCACAAGCTCCGAAAGGATAGATTTGATAAAATACACTCTCATTCGCCCACATAAAATTACTCCTTTGTGATATCGCCTGCTTGAACATGAATTAAATCCATCAATGTCTTTGGATCCATCTCAATCTGCATACCAATCTTACCTGCACTAAAATAAATCTTATCTTGATTTAAACAATCCTTTTCAATAAAGGTACGAAATTGTTTTTTCATACCCAATGGAGAACAACCACCACGAATATAGCCCGTAATCTTATTGATGTCCTTCACATGAATCATCTCACAAGATTTGACTTCGGCTATTTTTGCGCACTTCTTTAAATCCAATTCCTTTTCAACTGGAAGCATATACACTAAGTATTCCTTTGTGTTTGCCTGTGTAACTAAAGTTTTATACACAGCTTCCACTGGCTGATGTAACATATTCGCAACATGCACACCATCTACGGGATCACCCTCTTTATGTTCATACGTATGCGCTTCATATTCTACTTTATGCTGATCTAAAAAACGCATCGCATTGGTCTTTTGAATCTTTTTCATGTTTGAAACTCCTCTAATAACTCTTTAGCCACCAAGAATTTCGTCTTATTCTGCTCCATCGCTATTTTTTCAATATAGTGATGCGCCTTGTCTTCACTCCAATGATAATTTGAAATCAAAACCAACTTACAATGATCCACCATCTTCAACTCTAAATATTTCTGTTCAAGCTTACTGATCTTCTTTTCATAAAGCTGGATTCGCCTATTCACACTCATAAGAATCTGAAATGCTTCATACAACAACTGCTTCTTGATGGGATACGACAGAACTATTATACCACTATCTTTACACTGATATGAAACTTGATCATAGATTTCCTTATTGCACACCAACAAAACTTGCGTATTTAAACTTTTCGCAAAATTTAAAAGCCCACTTGTCGTTTGCGAATATAAGATCACAACAATCTCAAAATGCGTATTTCTCAACTTATTTAACGCATCATTATATGTCTTTGACAGCACATATTGATAATTGGCCGTATTTTTTAATAGAGCTAAGAATTTCTCATTTCCAAGTACTAATACTTTACTTGCCTCCATACGCACTTACCCAACATAAATATCCACTACATCTTTTCCTAAAACTTGTTTTAACCAATCCGAATTCAAAGCCTTTACCTTTGCCTCTTTTAAACTTTGAGGAAGCTTTTTTGTATCACTCGATACAATATCCGTACAAGGATCGGGTACCATGTTCTTTTCAATCCCCTCTAAACCGGCATAAATCAATAAGGCATAGGCCAAATAAATATTACAACTACAATCCGGACTTCTTAATTCCATACGATTTGTCGAATGCGTAGCCGGAATACGAATCAATTGATTACGATTCTGATACGACCAGGAAATATAGCTTGGCGCCTTATCCTTACCTAAACGCTTGTAGGAGTGTTTTGTCGGATTTAAAAAGGCTGTCATCTCTTCAATACGATTTAAAATACCGGCCATAAAAGGCATCAACAACTCTTCATGTTGATCCACACTCATATTAATATGCATCCCATTACCTGGCTGATCCTCTAAAGGTTTTGGTGAAAAGTCAGCTACTAAACCCTGCATATTCGCTATGGCTTCAACAACCCACTTAAATGTCGCCGCATTATCCGCTGCTTGTAAAGCACTTGAATAACGAAAATCAATCTCATTTTGCCCAGGACCCATCTCATGATGCGAAACCTCTGGATCAATTCCCATTTCCGATAATGTTAAACAAATCTCACGACGAACATTTTCCCCTTTGTCTAATGGTGAAATGTCCATATACCCCGCACGATCCAATGGAACATAGGTGTTTTCTCCATTTTCATCCTGCTTAAATAAGTAGAATTCAAATTCTGAACCAAAGTTAACATCTATCCCCATACTTTTCGCTTTTAGGATTGCCTTCTTTAATATATAGCGCACATCCCTTTCAAAAGGCGTTCCATCCGGATATTTAATATCACAATACATACGAATAACACTTCCATCCATACTGCGCCATGGCAAGATACTCATAGTGTTTGGATCTGGATATAAGAATAGATCACTATGCACTTCATCTAGAAAGCCATCAATGGCACTGGCATCAAAGCTAATTCCCTCCACAAATGCCCTTTTTAATTCGGTTGGTAAAACAGAAACATTTTTCTGTGTACCATACATATCAAAATAAGAAAGACGAATAAATCGAACGTCTTGTTCTTCACAAAAATTTAATACATCCTCATATGTCATACAATTCACCTCGAATAATTAATACACTATTTTCATTCTGTTTTCAAATATTTTTACATTTTTTCATTGACAACACAAAATATCTGTTTATAATGAATGCATACATGGCAAGGACGCCAAAGAAAATATAGGTCAAACCCTAGTTTTTTTAGTGTCCTTGCTTTTTTTTATGTAAAGGAGAGCCATTATGAAATCAATCGTAGAAGAAATTTTTGGAAGTAAAGTTTTTGATGAATCTGTTATGCGAGAAAAGCTCGCAAAAGATACATATCGCGAATTAGAAAAAACCATTCGCGATGGAAAACAGCTAAATATCAAAATCGCAAACGCGGTAGCCCACGCTATGAAAGAATGGGCCTTAGAACAAGGTGCAACACACTATACACACTGGTTCCAGCCAATGACAGGAGTTACAGCTGAAAAGCATGATGGCTTCATCAATCCCGATAAAGATGGCAAAGTCATTATGGAATTTAGTGGAAAAGAACTAATCAAAGGTGAACCAGACGCCTCAAGTTTTCCAAATGGTGGATTAAGAGCCACATTTGAAGCAAGAGGATATACAGCTTGGGATCCAACAAGCTATGCCTTTATTAAAAACGGAGTCCTTTGTATCCCAACCGCTTTCTGCTCTTACTCAGGACATGCCCTAGATAAGAAAACACCACTCCTTCGAAGTATGCAGGCCATTAATAAACAAGCCTTACGTATTGTGAAATTATTTGGCAATGACGATGTTCAAACCATTAAAACAACCGTCGGACCTGAACAAGAATATTTCTTAGTTGACCAGAAATATTATGAACAAAGAAAAGACTTGATCTATACAGGACGTACATTATTTGGTGCACCATGCCCTAAAGGACAAGAATTGGAAGATCATTATTTTGGAACAATCAAAAGTCGTGTTCAAGAATTTATGTCCGATTTAAATAAAGAGTTATGGAAACTTGGCATCTTGGCAAAAACTGAACATAACGAAGTTGCTCCTGCACAACATGAATTAGCTCCAATCTTTACAACGACAAATATCGCAACAGACCACAACCAATTGACAATGGAATTGATTCAAAGAGTTGCGAAAAAACATGGATTGGTTGCCCTACTTCATGAAAAACCATTTGAAGGCATCAACGGAAGTGGTAAACACAATAACTGGTCTTTATCTACGGATACAGGAATCAACCTACTAGAACCAGGCGATACACCTCATGAAAACGCACAATTTTTAGTCTTCTTAGCCGCTATTATTAAAGCTGTAGATGAACACCAAGACTTATTACGATTAAGCGTAGCCACTGCAGGTAACGATCACCGACTAGGTGCTAACGAAGCCCCTCCAGCTATTATCTCTATTTTCTTAGGTGATGAATTAACTGCTGTATTAAAGGCCATTGAAGAAGACAAACCATATGATGGAAAAGAAAAAGAATTAATGAAGATTGGAGCAACCGTTCTTCCTAAATTCCCTAAAGATTCAACAGATCGTAACCGTACTTCTCCATTCGCCTTTACCGGAAACAAATTCGAATTCAGAATGCCGGGATCTAACTCAAGTATTGCCGGATGCAATATTGTGTTAAATACAGTCATTGCGGATGAAATCGAAAAATTTGCGGATATTCTTGAAACTAGCGATGATTTTGAAAGCACATTACATGCCTTGATCAAAGATACAATCAAAAACCACAAACGCATTATCTTCAATGGCAACGGATATGATGATTCTTGGGTTAAAGAAGCTGAGTCTAGAGGCTTATTAAACTTAAAGACAACTCCAGATGCCCTTCCATACTTTAAAACCGATGAAAACATTGCCCTTTTTGAAAGACAAAAAGTTTTATCTAAAGAAGAAGTGGAATCAAGATATGAAATTTTAATGGATGAATATGAAAAACAAATCAACATTGAAGCATTGACAATGTTAGACATTGCGAAAAAAGACATTTTACCAGCTGCAAGTAAGTTCTCTAAAGAATTGACAGATACAATCGCTAATAAAAAGGCCATCGGTATCGACTTAACCTATGAACTTGAAACGGCTAAAAAAGTCAGTGAATATTTAACCGAAGCTTACCAAGCTATGATGACACTTGAAAACGATGTTAAAAAACTACATGAAATTGATGATTTTGAAAAATCAGCCTTCTATGTACGTGACTTCATCATTCAAGACATGGCAAATTTAAGAAAACCATGCGACAAACTTGAAGTCATTACTTCTAATAGTGATTGGCCATTTCCAACATATGGAAAATTATTATTCGGAATTCAATAAACCGGCATACGCCCGGTTTTTCCGTCTATAAAGGAGATGTAATTTATGTGTACAATTATTGGTTATAAATCATTAAAAGTAAATAAAGAATCCATTCATCAAGCATTACTTGCGACATATACAAGAGGTCCAGACGATGAAAGAATTCAAGAAGTCGGATGTGGCTATCTAGGTTTTCAAAGACTATCCATCATGGGACTAAGTCCTCTTGGCATGCAGCCATTTGAAAGAGATGGCAATTATGTAGTATGTAACGGCGAAATCTATGGATTTCGAGAAATTAAGTCCGAATTAGAAAAATCCGGCTATACATTTATTTCGCAAAGCGATTGTGAAATTCTTCTACCACTCTATGAAAAATACGGCTTAGACATGTTTAAAAAGCTAGATGCTGAATATGCCTGCATTATTTATGATGCCAAGAAAAACGATTTTATTGCCGCCAGAGATCCAATCGGAATCCGTCCATTATTTTATGGCTATGATCAAAATCATAATATTGTCTTTGCCTCTGAAGCCAAAAACCTAGTTTCCATTGTCGAACAAATCTTTCCATTCCCTCCTGGATTTTACTATGCCGATGGTAAATTCACTTGTTACTTAGATATTACTAAAGTTGATGAAGTAATCACTTCAGATCTTGAAACCATCTGTTCTAATATTCACGATAAATTAGTGGAAGGTGTCAAGAAAAGATTGGATGCCGATGCCCCACTAGGATTCTTATTGAGTGGAGGATTAGATTCAAGTCTAGTATGTGCCATCAGTCAAAAATTACTCAATAAACCCATTGAAACCTATGCGATTGGAATGGAAGAAGATGCGATCGATTTAAAATATGCCAAAGAAGTCGCTGACTTTATTGGTTCTAACCACCATGAAATCATTATCAATAAAGAAGATGTCTTAAATGCGATCAAACCCGTCATTCAAACTTTGGCTACTTTTGACATCACAACCATTCGCGCCAGCATTGGAATGTATCTTATCTGTAAAGCCATTCATGAACAAAGTAACATTCGCGTATTACTAACTGGAGAAATCAGTGATGAATTGTTTGGCTACAAATATACAGATTTTGCCCCAAGCGCCCAAGAATTCCAACAAGAAAGTGTTAAACGTGTACATGAACTGTATATGTACGATGTATTAAGAGCCGATCGATGCATTTCCACAAACTCCATTGAAGCCCGTGTTCCCTTTGGCGATTTAGATTTTGTCAAATACGTTATGGCTATTGATCCTGAAAAGAAAATGAATACATATAATAAAGGAAAATATTTGCTTCGTCATGCGTTTGAAAAAGACGAAATTCTTCCTTACGATATCTTAATGCGAGAAAAAGCCGCCTTCTCCGATGCGGTCGGTCACTCATTAAGTGATGATATTAAAGAATATGCCGAAAAGCAGTATACAGATGCTGAATTTGAAGAAAAAATAAAACAATACAAATACTGTTCTCCATTCACAAAAGAATCTCTATTATATCGTGAAATTTTTGAATCTTACTACCCTGAACAGGCAGGTATGATCAAAGATTTCTGGATGCCAAATAAAAACTGGCAAGGATGTAACGTCAACGATCCGAGTGCTCGTTATTTATCAAACTATGGAGACAGCGGAAAATAGAAGGGTTGTGTAAATTATGAATTTTGAAATCGAACACGATGCCTGCGGTATTGGTTCCGTAGTCCAAATCGATGGTAAACAAAGCTATGATGTCTTAGACAAAGCATTGCACATTGTAGAAAAACTAGAACACCGTGCAGGTAAAGATGCCAGTGGTAAAGTGGGTGATGGAGTTGGTATTCTCCTTCAAATCAGTGATGACTTTTTTCGCAAAACATTAAAGAAAGACAACATCAAACTACCCGAACACTATGGTGTCGGTATGTTTTTCTTGCCAAGAAATAAACTGCTTTTAAACCAACACAAAAAAATGTTTGAAAAACTTGTCGAACAAGAAGGATGCACATTCATTACTTGGCGAAAAGTACCATGTGATGATTCCATCTTAGGCCAAAAAGCCAAAGATTGTATGCCTAGTATTTACCAAGCTTTTGTCCAAGGCGATACAGACCTAGAACAAAAACTATATGTGATTCGACGCGAATTTGAAAAGAGTTGTAAAGAAACCTATGTGGCCTCATTAAGCAGTCGTACCATTGTTTATAAAGGTATGTTTCTCGTTTGTCAATTAAGAAAATTCTATTTAGATTTACAAGATGAAAACTATAAGTCTGCAATTGCGATTGTACACTCACGTTTCTCTACCAATACAACACCATCATGGCAAAGAGCGCATCCAAACCGTTATATTGCCCATAATGGTGAAATCAATACCATCCGTGCCAATGTCAATAAGATGTTAGCACGTGAAGAGAGTATGCATTCAAAATTCTTGGATGAAAATTCAAGTAAAATCTTACCCATCATCAATACTTCGGGTTCCGATTCTGCCATGTTAGATAATGCCCTAGAGTTTTTAGTCATGAATGGCATGCCACTTGAAAAAGCCGTTATGATCTTGATTCCAGAACCATGGAAACACCAAACCATGGATCAAAAGAAGAAAGATTTCTACCACTACTATGCCACAATGATGGAACCATGGGATGGTCCAGCCGCTATTTTATTTAGTGATGGACAAAAAGTCGGAGCTGTTTTAGATCGTAATGGACTTCGACCAAGTCGTTACTATCTAACAAGCGACAACATGTTGATTTTATCAAGTGAAGTGGGTGTATTGGATATTGATGAAAAGAAAATCGTAAAAAAATCAAGACTTGAACCCGGTAAGATGTTACTTGTAGATACAAAGAAAAAGAAATTGATTGAAGACTATGATCTTAAAAATGAATATGCCTCTTCAAATCCATATGGAGAATGGTTAGACAACCACTTATTATACCTGAAGGATCTGCCAGCTCCTGATAAAAAAACACACATCCACTCTCAACATGAAAGAGATATTCTTTATAAAGTCTTCGGCTATACCTATGAAGATGTAAAAGATATTATTTTACCAATGGCCCGTGTCAAACTTGAACCAACAAGTGCGATGGGTACCGATATTCCTTTGGCAATTTATTCCCAAAATCATTTAAGTTTATTTCATTACTTTAAACAACTCTTCGCCCAAGTAACCAACCCACCTATTGATTCTTTACGTGAAGAAGTTGTCACAGACACAACCATCTATATTGGTAGTGATGGAAACCTACTCCAGGATAAATCCGGCAACTGTACCGTCTTAGAGGTCAACAATCCCATTCTAACATCACGCGATATGGATAAGATTCGTCAATTAAATCAGACAGGATTTAAAAATGAAACGATTTCTCTATTATTCTATCGTGGCACATCGTTAAAAGAAGCATTAGACAACTTATTTATTGAATGTGATAAAGCCTATCGAAATGGAGCCAACATCTTGATTCTTTCCGATAAAGGTGTTGATGAAGGTCACATGGCCATTCCTAGTCTTTTAGCTGTATCTGCCTTAGAACAACACTTAGTTAAGACAAAAAAGAAAACCGATGTATCCATCATTCTAGAAAGTGGTGAACCAAGAGATGTTCATCAATTCGCAACGATTTTAGGTTATGGTGCAACCGCCATCTATCCATATTTAGCACATGAATGCATTGAAGAAATGATTCAATTAAATATGTTAGATAAAGAAGTCAACATTGCGATTGATGACTATAATGAAGCCATTTTAAAAGGCATCGTTAAAATTGCTGCTAAAATGGGTATTTCGACTCTCCAATCGTATCAAGGTGCCCAAATCTTTGAGGCCATTGGAATCTCTAAAGAGGTCATCGATACCTACTTCACAAACACCATTAGTGAAGTGGAAGGCATTACTTTAGAAGACATTGAAAAAGATTTGATCTATCATCATGATCGTGCTTATGATCCATTAGGACTTACAACCGATACAAGTCTAGATTCCATTGGATTCCATAAACTTAGAAAAGGTGATGGAAAAGAAGATCACTTATATTCTCCTGAAACCATTGTGAAACTTCAAAGAGCTACACAAACTAATAACTACGATTTATTTAAAGAATATTCGAATGAATTGAATTCAAACCATCAAAAACACCATTTAAGAAGTCAATTGCACTTTAAAAAGACAAGAAATTCAATCCCATTATCGGAAGTGGAAAGTGAATACGAAATCGTAAAACGCTTTAAGACAGGTGCCATGAGCTATGGTTCTATCTCTGAAGAAGCCCATACATGTATGGCCATTGCCATGAATCGATTGGGTGGTAAATCCAATTCGGGTGAAGGTGGCGAAAAACCCCAACGTTTAGGTACCGAAAAGAACTCCGCTATTAAACAAGTGGCGAGTGGTCGTTTTGGCGTAACCGAAGAATACTTAGTCAGTGCCAAAGAAATTCAAATCAAGATGGCACAAGGCGCAAAACCAGGTGAAGGTGGACACTTGCCAGGCAAAAAAGTCTATCCATGGATTGCGAAAACTCGATATTCAACGCCAGGCGTATCTTTGATTTCCCCTCCTCCTCACCACGACATCTATTCCATTGAAGACTTAGCCCAATTGATCTACGACTTAAAGAACGCCAACCCAAAAGCCCGAATCAGTGTTAAGCTTGTTAGTGAAGCGGGTGTAGGTACGATTGCCTCTGGTGTTGCCAAAGCCGGAGCTACCGTCGTCTTAATTTCTGGTTATGATGGGGGTACAGGTGCTGCTTGCCAAAGTAGTATTCACCATGCGGGTCTTCCATGGGAATTAGGTTTGGCTCAAGCTCACCAAAACTTAGTCGAGAACGGTTTAAGAAGTCGTGTTTTAATTGAAACCGACGGTAAGTTAATGACAGGAAAAGATGTTGCGATCGCATGCTTACTTGGAGCGGAAGAATTTGGCTTTGCGACGGCACCACTTGTTACTATGGGATGTATGATGATGCGTGTATGTAATCTAGATACTTGTCCTTTTGGTGTGGCTACACAAAACAAAAAATTAAGAAAGCATTTCAAAGGAAAACCAGAATATGTCATGAATTTCATGTTGTTTATTGCGCGTGAATTAAGAGAAATTATGGCTGAGCTTGGCTATCACACAATCAATGAAATGGTGGGTCATACGGACAATCTAGAAGTGGATGAAGATGCGAATATGGATTACTCTAACATTTTAATGAAACCTTACAATATTCATTATGAGCCAAAAGATACATATGATTTTGAACTTGAAAAAACGGTAGATATGAAGACATTGCTTCCTAAGTTTGAACCTTATTTCAATGAGAAAAAGCCTCATGCTGAAACAATCTCAATTTCAAGTACAGACCGTACAGTCGGAACGATTTTATCCAGTGTAGTCACAAAACAATTTAATAACACTCTACAAGACGATACATATACTGTTCATTGTAACGGTGGTGCTGGACAATCTTTTGGTGCCTTTGTACAAAAAGGAATCACGTTAGATGTACATGGTGATGCCAATGACTACTTTGGTAAGGGCTTGTCTGGTGGCAAATTGATTATTCAGCCAAAAAATGAAGCAAAATTTAAGCCAAATGAAAATGTCATTATTGGTAATGTGGCCTTATATGGTGCTACTAGTGGTGAAGCCTATATTCGTGGTATGGCCGGTGAGCGTTTTGCGGTACGTAACTCAGGAGCAAGTGCTGTAGTCGAAGGTGTTGGTGATCATGGACTTGAATATATGACAGGTGGTACTGTTGTGATTTTAGGTCAAACTGGTAAAAACTTAGCGGCCGGCATGTCTGGTGGCATTGCGTATATTTATGATCCTAACCATGATTTATATACACGTTTAAATAAACAATTAGTCAATACGTATGAAGTGAGTGGTAAAGCGGATATTGAAACATTAACGCAATTATTAAGGAATCACTTCAAATATACAAATTCAGATGTTGCAGAAAAGATTTTATCAAATCTTGATCATGAATTATCCAACTTTAAAAAGATTGTACCTAAAGATTATGAAAAGATCACAACATTGATTCAAGAATTAAAGGCCAAAGGCTATCATGATGATGAAGCCAGTCTTATGGCTTTTGAACAAGTACATGCTTAGAAAGGATGAAAGAATATGGGTAAACCAACAGGATTTTTAGAATATGAAAGACAAGAAAACGAGGCCATCCAACCTCTTTCTCGTATCACAAACTTTAATGAATTTCATCCTTTTTTAGATGAAGAAACAAGACGTAAACAAGGTGCGCGCTGCATGAACTGTGGCGTTCCCTTTTGTCAGTCGGCCATTAAGTTAAAAAACATGGTGACAGGCTGCCCATTACATAACTTAATTCCAGAATGGAATGATGAAATCTATAATGGCAACGATAAAAGAGCATTATCTAGATTATTAAAAACCAATCCATTCCCTGAATTTACAGGTCGTGTCTGCCCTGCTCTTTGTGAAAAGGCTTGTTTGAATGGTTTAGACCAAGAACCAGTCACAATCAAAGAAAATGAATTGTATACGATTGAAACAGCCTATACTAACAAATGGATGACACCTTATGTTCCTAGTGTACGCTCCGATAAAAAGGTCGCCATCATTGGATCTGGTCCTGCAGGACTTGCGCTTGCGCATGATTTAAATCGAAGAGGTCATTCTGTGACAGTCTTTGAAAAAGAAGACCGTATTGGTGGTTTATTGATGTATGGCATCCCAAATATGAAGCTTGAAAAGAAAGTCATTCAAAGAAGATTAGAAATACTTACAGAAGAAGGAATCATTTTTAAAACCAATGTAAATGTAGGTAAAGACATCACCAAAAAGGAATTAGAAAAAGAATATGATGCGATTGTCTTTGCGACTGGATCTAAAAAGGCTCGTGATCTAAATGTAAAGAATCGTGACTGTACAGGCATTTATTTTGCGGTGGACTACCTTACAAAGGCCACGAAACATTTGTTGGATAACACAGAAGAAATTTCTGCCAAATATAAACATGTTGTGATTGTCGGTGGTGGAGATACTGGAAATGATTGTGTTGGTACAAGCATTCGTCAGGGTTGTGCAAGTGTTGTTCAAATTGAAATAATGCCTAAAGCACCGGATGAAAGACTTCAAAGTAATCCTTGGCCAGAATGGCCAAAGATCTGTAAGACAGATTATGGTCAAGAAGAAGCGATTGCCGTCTTTAAAAAGGATCCTCGCATTTACGAAACAACAGTTAAGGAATGTATTTTAGATGAAAAGAAAAATCTAAAACAGATCAAGACGGTAAAAGTCCACTTTAACAATGGTAAGCTTGAAGAAGTAAAAGGTTCCGAACAAATTTTAGACTGTGATTTATTATTGATTGCGGCTGGTTTTATTGGTGTTGAAGATGATTTAAAGAAGAGTTTTAAATTGGAAACTTCACAAAGAAATACGATTGTGACACAACCAAATTCTTATCAAGTCAAAGACAAATACTTTACAGCTGGAGATTGTCATAGAGGTCAATCCTTAGTTGTATGGGCTATTCATGAAGGTAAAGAGTGTGCAAAAGAAGTGGATACGTATTTAATGGGTTACACAAATATGGAATAATTTAAAGTTCATTTAAGCTTATTGCGATATCCTTGTATTGTAAATAAGGAGGTACAAGGACATGAAAAATGAAATGCCAAAAATTCCAAATTCAAATCATAAATTATTAAAGAAAGGTACAAAGCTTGTATTGAGTGCGGCCACATTTGGTGTAGTTGCGGCTGGAAGTTTTCAAGGTGTCAACTATGTGGTTGATAACTATAATAAACAAAATACAACAGTTCAAAGCACAAATGTTTTGAAAACTTCAAGTTCAACCACTTCAAATGTGAGTGCAGTCGCTCAAAATTGTATGCCAAGTATTGTATCGATTACCAACGTTTCAGTATCGGATGTACAAAATTATTTTAGTATGTATGGAAATAACTCAAGAAGCAATCCGTTTACGCAACAAGAAAATACAAGTGTAGGTAGTGGTGTGATCATCAATAAAAAGAATGGTGAAATCGATATTTTGACAAACTATCATGTTATTGAAAATGCCAAGACCTTAACTTGTACATTAGCGGATAATACAAATGTTGAAGCTACAGTAAAAGGTGTAGATGAAGATGGTGACTTAGCCGTGATTTCCATCAAAACAAAAGACTTAAGTGAAGATACTTTAAAACAAATTGCGATTGCGACAATTGGAGACAGCGACAAACTTCAAGTTGGAGAACAAGTCGTTGCGATTGGTAATGCGTTAGGTTATGGTCAAAGTGTTACAACAGGTATTGTATCGGCTACAAATCGTAGTGTTTCAACAAGTTCAGATACAGACAAATCACAATCGTATATTCAAACCGATGCAGCTATTAACCCAGGAAACTCGGGTGGAGCATTATTGAATATGAGTGGCGAATTGATTGGCATCAACTCAGCCAAATTAAGTGATACAGATGTAGAAGGTATGGGCTATGCGATTGCGATCAGTGATGTCAAAGATTCTATCGATACAATGCTTGAAGGAAAAGATGTAAGTACATCATGCAATACACCTTCTTCTTCATATTATCAACAAAACGATGAAGACCATGAAAGCGATTCCGTATTTCCATTCGATTTTTGGAACTAAAACAGGGACTTGATTCCTGTTTTTTATTGTTGTAAACTATTGAAGATGTTTTTTTTGTGGATATGGATCTAAGGACCATAATCCATGTATGAAGACATCCATTTGATTAGTTACATCGTATTCTTAAAAAGAAACGAAAGTAGGAGGAAATATGAACAAATCAAAACTATCAGTACGCCAGATGTGCGTGTTGGCTTTATTTTTAGCCATCGAAATCATCATGTATTTAACACCAATTGGTTACTTACGTATCAACGCATTAAGTGTTACATTAATGCACGTGCCTGTCATTATCTTGGCTAGTACAATGGGGCCTGCAGCCGGTGCTTTCTTAGGATTCATATTTGGTTGTACTTCTGTAATTGGAGCTACAATGACACCTGGAATCACAAGCTTTGTCTTCTCTCCATTTATCACAGTTGGTGGAATTTCTGGTAACTTCTTTAGTTTAGTTATAGCTTTAGTCCCACGTATTTTGTTGGGTGTGATTGCTGGTTATGTATTTAAATGTGCGAAAAAATACGCAAAAAATACACCAGTCGCTGCAGGTATTGCAGCAGCTGTGGCAACCGTATGCCATACAATCATGGTATTAGGATTGATTGTTATTTTATTCGGTCCTCAATACTCACAAGCTTTAGGTATCAGTCAAGCTGCATTGAACGGTGTTATGGCTGGTGTCATCGGAACAAATATGATTCCTGAAGTCATCGTGGCTGTTGTTTCAAACATGGCTTTAGCGACTGCATTAAGTTCAAGATACGTTGGAATTGCTCAACAAGCATAGTCAATGAATAGTGTAACTTTGGTTGCACTATTTTTTTTATTTAGTTTATAATTATCTAGGTGATAAAAATGGATTTAAATTGGAAATTAAATAAAACAGAACATATTGTACAAGATGAATGGATCGACTTTCGTAAAGAGTCTTTTATTCTTCCAGACGGAAAGGAATTCTCCCCTTTCTATAACTATTCAAGACGTAACTTTGTTGTGATTATCGCAAGAACAAAAGAGGGTAAATATATAACTGTTCGTCAATTTAGACATGGACTTAAATCTGTAACCACTGAATTTTGTGCCGGTGGCATTGAGGGTGATGAAAAAGACAGTGCATTACTTGCTGCTAAACGTGAACTTGAAGAAGAAACAGGCTACGTTTCAGATCACTGGAAACATATTTATACCATTCCCAGCAATCCGACTATAGCGGATAATTATGCGTATTTATATTATGCCGATGATTGTGAAAAAGTATCGAATCAACATCTAGATTCGACAGAATTTTTAGAAGTCAAAGAATATACAGAAGATGAAATCAATGATTTAATTAAAAACAACGAATTTGTTCAACCAATTCATCTAATGGGTTGGCTAATGGTGAAAAAAGGCGTATTATAGGGATATAAAGGAGACTTATAAACATGGAAAAATTAACTAAAAAGGACATCATTTCAAACATTGCTGAAGATTCTCACTTATCTAAAAAGGACATCACTGAAGTTGTTGACTTGGCATTAACACAAATCTTTGAAGGTTTAAGTGAAGGAAAAACGGTGGATCTTGCAGGATTTGGAAAATTTGAAATCACTGAAAGAAAAGCTAGAGAAGGATTCAATCCTCTAACGAAAGAAAAGATTCAAATTGAAGCTAGCAAATCTGTTAAGTTCAAAGTTGCCAAAGCTCTAAAAGAAGCTGTAAATAAATAATATCAAAACAAAAAGCATCCTTAGAGATGCTTTTTCATTACCTTCTTCGATCATTACAACTCATTGTATAATAATCCTTTTTATTTTGATACATTCTTTCATCGGCTAATTTACTTATTTCTTGAACCGAATCAAAAGATTTTTCTGAAGACTTGACGACACCATACGATACAGATATCGAATTTGAGTACTTACCATGCCAATCATGAACAGTCGCATCAAATTCTTGTAATATGGAATCTAGATTAGAAACAGAGTTTTGAATCCATACGACAAATTCATCTCCACCAATACGATAGATCTTTCCATAAGAGGCAAACGCAAACTTCATGCAGTTACTAGCTGCACAAATAAGCTCATCCCCCGCACTATGGCCAAGTGAATCATTGGCTTGTTTTAGACCGTTTAAGTCTAAAGATATATAAGCCCATTCCGTATTTAAATCTAACTTTTCCATATCTGAATCATACGCACGTCGATTGAAACATTTCGTCAGTCCATCCGTATTCGAAGTATACATATATTTTTCTTTTTCATACTTCTCTTTTAATACTCTAGAAAGCATAAGAACAAGTAAGCATGAAGCTAAAGTTAAATAAATACCGACAATCAATATCGCTGCGATATTATTTTGAGAAAACATCGATTCAGATATGGATACAGATACATTATAATTTCCGTGTTTTCGAGTTATATATTGATAATTTTTATTAGAAGTCAGTATCTTCTTCCCTATTTTATTTTTGTCAGTAGCCCCTCAATTATTTTCGTCTTTGAATTTACAACATAAATTTCCATCCCTTATACACAGGCATATTAGATACGACATTTGAAATTTTGTTTTGTTTCAACTCTTTTAAAAGACGCTTTGGCGTAATACCCACTTGAACCCTATGCGTTTTCGACTCATTCCAAGTGATTGCATACATCATCTCTTTAGCTTCGGACGTATTTAGTGTTACATCCTGGCATAATGTTAATTCATAATTGTTTAATATTTGTTTAAAGAAAGCCATATGTGCACCAGAATCAAAGCTATATCCAAAATATTTAGGTATTGAACCCGTATATATCGTTCCTGTTTCATCAATAAAATGAATTTCATCGACGGACATTAAAGATGCGATTTTTTGAAGTTCATCAATATCATTTTCTACTTCCGGCTTGGCATCCACAATATAAGATATGGCCTTAGCACGAACTATATATAATCATCTTTTAATGATTTCACAAACCGCTCTTCACTCGACTCATTTTTATCAAGAACCGCAATCACACGATCCAATAATACATTGGATGTGGTTTGCGCATTCTTTTCATTTACATATCTTAATATACATGTTTCAAGTATAAGAGCTATGGCAACAATGGTGATTGAAAGCACTAATATTTTTCTTTTTCTCATAATTGCTATTTTAAATTATATTTTCAAAAATAAAAGTGGCATTTTTTATGCCACGATTTTTTGAATCGATTTCTTCAATTCTTCAGCTGCTTTTTTTGTATCCTCTTGATCCATAATAGCCGATACAACACAAACACCTTGAATAGGACTTTTTTCTAAAACAGAAAGATTATCTTTATTTAATCCTCCAATCGCACAAACCGGAATCTTGACAGCCGAACAAATATCATTCAGTGTTTCCACACTTGTAATCTTTGTCTTTACATGCGTCTTTGTCGGATAAATGGCACCACAACCCAAATAGTCAGCCCCATCAGCCTCAGCCTTTTTGGCCACTTCAACAGTCTTTGCGGTAGCCCCAATAATACAATCTTTTCCCATGATTTTACGAGCTTGTGAAATTGGCATATCTTCATTTCCTAAATGAACACCACATCCTACAGCCATTGCGATATCCATTCGATCATCAATAATTAAAGGGATGTTATAGGCATCCGTTATATTTTTGACTTTAACTGCTAACTCATAATATTCCAATGTTGATTTATTCTTTTCACGAAGCTGGACAATGGTTGCGCCACCAAGACATGCCCCTTTTACTTTATTTAAAAAAGTATCTTCATCATAACCATCTGAATTGGTAATAAAATATAATGTATAATCGACTGTTTTCATTCTAACACCTCAATTTTAAACAAAGATTCATCAAAACTAGTAAGCTTATAGATTTCATCCATAAAATGCATATGGAAAGTTCCTGGACCATTACACTCTGTCTTTTCTGCAGCAACTTCATAATAACAAGTTGCCTTAATACAAGCCAATAATGGAGAATAACTAGCTAAAAATGTAGCAATTGCCACATTTAACATACATCCCGTTCCTGTAATTCTTGAAAGCATGTCACAACCATTTGAAATAAGATTAACCTCTTTGCCATCTGTAATGACATCCACCTTGCCGCTACAAACAACTACACAACCAAGATGTAAAGCCATGTCCTTTAGCCATTTCGCACTTTCATAGATATTCTCTTCATCGAGAACATCCGCATCTACACCATGCGCATGACTTGTCATTCCATAAAAAGCTTTACATTCACTGATGTTGCCTTTAATGACAGTTGGACAATATAAAGAAACAAGCTCTTTGGCATAATTCAATCGAAGTGTTGAACAAGCCACTCCCACCAAATCTAAAATAAATGGAATTTTATTTTCTTTAGCACATTGAGCACTAATCATCATAGACTTAGCTCTAACATCATCAAAGTTACCTAAATTTAATGCCAAAGCCGCAGAATGGCAAGTGATATCATCAACTTCATCGGGGTGACAAGCCATAATTGGCTTCGCCCCTAAAGCTAATATAAGATTTGCACAATCATTAATTGAAATCGGATTTGTGATACAGTGAATCAAATTATTCGTTTGTTTCAACAAATTTTTGCACTCCTAACTTTCTTTGAATATTTTCTAGGATTCCACTACGAGACATCGACTTCAATAAAACATACGCAATACTTCCACCGATGATTGTACCCATTAAAAAGCTAGGTACATAGAACATCCATGTAAGTCCAGTTCTTCCCCATAAATATGTCATCACTGGATATGAAAGAACAGAACCAATTAAGCCAGTACCAATGATTTCACCAAGTACAGCAGCCCAAATCTTTCCTTTGCTTACACGATATAAGATGCCTGATAACGTAGCTCCAAAAATAGCGCCAGTTAAAGCTAATGGTGGAATTCCCATAACAGCCATACGGATTAAACCAATAGCTAAAGCACAAAGAAATGAATACCAAGGCCCCATAAATACAGCCATAGTGATATTAATAAGATGTGCCATTGGACACATTCCTTCTACACGTAAAATGGGTGAAATGACCACTCCAACAGCTACCATCATTGAAAAAAAGACTAAGCTTAATAAGTAATTGTGTTTATTCATAATACTACCTCCTACAGATACAGATGGCCTAGAAAACACGCAAAAACCATCTGTGGTTTCGGTATTAGACAAACAGTCCTCTCTCATCCTGTCAATTCAGGCTCCCTCGCTTGTTTTCTATACTCTAGGCGCTCCCCTACAGTAAGGCAATAAAATAAAAAGACCTGCAACGTAAAAAGACAGGTCAAAAAACATCTATACTTCCTACGCCGGCATTATCCGTCAGGTTTAATGGGTCGAAGTCGAACTTCCTCTCAGCAATAGCTCCCCAGATTTATTTACTACATTTAGAATTCTAGTACAAAACACACTAAAGTGCAAGGAGTAATTCATTCATAAAAACATACAAAATGAATTTTTTTATCTATTATTCAAAACCATAATGTCAAATTTGATAAAAGCTTTATAAATTTCTTCTCATTCATCGCATCATTTGTCACATACTCACCATTATAAAATAAGGCATAGGTAGTAATGGGTGTTGGCGCATTTTGCGCCTTTTCTTTTGTATCTAAATGAATCGCTTTAAATGCGATATTTAAATCTTTTGAAACATTCTCAATCACTGGAACATATTTCGCATTAAAAGGACACTGATTTGTGTAATATAAGACAAAACCTAGTTCGTCTATATGACAATCTTTCGCACAAGATTTAAATTTAGGTGAAACCAAATTCTTAAAACTTAAATACCATAATTGAATACCATTATTCGCTTCATCACACACTTTAAAACCTTTATACGCAAGAAATTTAGGATCGGCAAGATACGATGTTTTCTTTTTGGTAGATAGAATACAAATTCCATCCATACCCTTCTTCTTACTATCCTCAATACACATATTCAATAATTCACTCGAATAGCCATGACCCTTTAATGATCCAGAAACCCATAGACAATCAATATACATAAAATTCTTGGCATCGAGTGGAATCCACGCATTCTTTGCCGGAATATATTCAATAAAACATTTCCCTCTTACACTCGATTTAATAAAGACAAGACCATCCTCAAAACGATCTGTCAACCAATCCTTCTTTGATCTTACCTGTACATCTGAATTACTACTAATTGCACAACAAATGTGTTCTTGTTCTATATTTTCTTTTGTGACATATACATAATCCATTTTATACACCTCAAAATCAGTACACTAAAAGGAGTTGAAACCTATCAACTCCTAAACTAAAAACTAGATGCAAAATGCAGCATAAAGTGGAACTATTTTTTTATTGTCCTCAAAGCCAAAGTTTTTACTTGAAAGCTTGATCGCATAAGCAGGTTTATACGTATCCATATACATTTTTAAACTCTTAGCCCGAGTGTTATCTGCAGCCTTAACCACAATAGGAATCAGTTTCCCGTCACGTTGAATAATAAAATCAATTTCAGCACCACGATCTGATTTCCAATAATACGTATGATAATCATTAATAGTAAGCTGCACATTCACATAGTTTTCTGTCATGCCACCTTTGAAGTCATTAAGCTCTTCTACCATATAGAGAATATCTTTGGCAGCTAAATCCTTCTTGGCACAAAGCAAACCTAAGTCAGATACATAAATTTTGAAAGCATCAATAGCACGGTAATTTTCAAGTGGCTTTTTGATTTGTGCGACCCTGTAGACCTGTGACACAATACCAGAAAGACAAAGCCATTCAATCGCATTTTCAAATTCAGAAGCCCTTCCACCCTTTTTAATCAACTTATATTGGAAACGAGTATTCTTCTTTGAAAGCTGAACTGCAATATTATCATAGGCAAGTCTAGTTTTCTTAATTTCATTTAAATTGTTATACTTACTCATATCATTAAGGTAGCTTGCAAGTATTGTATCCTGTGTATGTCGCACTAGAATATAATCCTTCGTTTGCGCAAACAGCATCACACACTCTGGCATACCACCAACTACAAGATACTGACGGTAAAGCTGCATTGCAGCATCATGTAAGGCAGATGGTAATGGTGTATCTGTTTGAAAAGATTTTTTAATTTGTACTACTAAATCATCCTCACCAAGTGCGAACATAAACTCTTCCATATCCATAGGATAGAGTGTTTTCATATCCACCTTTCCTACAGGAAGTCAACTACCCACTACCTAAAGATGGTGGGCTTGTAACTGCCCAGTCGTACTAACGACTTACGTCTCCGACCTTTAAC
>ENA-ORSA01000154-ORSA01000154.1-human-gut-metagenome-genome-assembly--contig:-NODE-154-length-84317-cov-4.514301_pt1 | contig 84317 bp, 78 predicted proteins | sample MGYA00242179_ERZ509142 | MGnify/ENA primary metagenome ERZ509142 (study PRJEB26280, sample SAMEA2338659) | human gut metagenome | biome: human gut; feature: human-associated habitat; material: faeces... | reverse complement strand
CTGCGGCGTGACAAGTACCGTGTTGCCTGCATAACGTATCTCAGAAGGCTGCAAATCCTGTGATGACGCAAACCAGCGTTTCTCGTAAAACTCGCCGTAGTTGGGTAAGAATGTCTTTGGTACGAGGCCGAGCAAATCTCCTTTTTGTATTATAGCCGCACAATTGAGCAACAGGTTGCCCACTGCTACCGGAACGCCGACAATGGTTATGATGTCAAGATTTCTCGTAAAGTCGAGCAGCATCAGTATTGCTGTCTCCGCCTGTTCCAGCAGCAGGCTTTGGCGGAACAAGTCTTGGCATGTATAACCGGTAATGCTGAGTTCCGGGAATACTATAACTTCAACGCCTTTGCCTTCCGCCTGCGCAATGATGTTCTCTATTTGCTGTATGTTGTAATCGCAATCGGCAACCTTAACCAGAGGCACTGCCGCCGCAACTTTTATATATCCGTGTTGCATCTTACTTTATGTGATTATTTTACAATTTACCAACCTAATCCGAATGTGAAATCTGCCGGGTTGCAAAACATGGCCTTTCGTTGTGTGTTTTACCTTGTGAAAGGCCGCCTTTTGCACACCAATATGCCGTGTTTTGCAACCCGGCGTGTTGGCGGCTGTTTAGGCTGATACATGCTATTTGATTGTCACTTGCGTAGCTCCATATCCATATTCCTGGAAAGAGGCGTCTTGATAGGGGCATTTCTTGTAGCGGTAATTCAACTCGTGTATTATAGCGTGGCGCAACACGCCTTCGCCCTTGCCATGTATGAAAACCAGCTTTGTACCGGGTTTGCCTTTATACTCTTCCATCGTCTTGCGGAATACGTCGAGTTGGTGGTTCAGAATGTCTGAGGCCGACAGCCCAGCAGTGGTTTCAAGCAGCTCGTTGGCGTGCAAGTCAACTACTACCGGCTCGTCCTTGCCGTGTTGCTTCCTTGCAGGCTGTACCGTCGGCTTTGCATTGTCGGCAGCCACCTTGCGTGCCATCTCTTGTTTAAGCTTCTTGGCATCAATGACAAGCGGGCGTACCGGATTGTCGTTCTCAACGATGGTGTAGAGTAGGGCGGGCTGCTCGAAGAAGTCGTTTTCCTTAAACGTGTGCAGCTTGTAGAATTTTACAGTGTCTATTCTTAGCTGCGCGTCAATTACAGGTTTTATCATGAAGGGCTTGTCCTTCTTGTAAGCAATAAGCTGTACAGCAACCCTCTCCATGGTGTTAAGCGTGTCGCGGTCAAACTCTTCAATGAAAAGCTTTGTGTTAGGCTCTATTTCACCAGTCGAGCGCAAGTGCCAGTTGGCACCTTCTGCCGAAGCGTAAGAGTAGCAGATGTAATAGTTGCTGTCGTTGACTATGTACGCCTCAAACTTTGTCCGCGTGATTTCCCTGCTGTCAACAGGAACGAATGCGAGGTATGCCGAAAGCATGTCTCCGCCTTTGCGCTCTTCAGGCTCGGCGCGGAAGGTTACTGGGCGGTCGGCCGGGTCGTAGTCTTCATCGTTTGTCTCCGCCTTTTTGCTCGGATTGTCAATCTTTATGTTGTAATCATCGGTTTCCACAACTACCACATCGTTGCTGCGCACCGGTATCTGGAAGCCGTCCTCATCTTCAACCAAGACAATGTTTTTGCCTTGAAAGCCTGCGATAACTCCGCCACCGGTCTCGCTTAAAAATCTAACCTTGTCTCCTATCTTCATGATTGAATATATTTATCTTGTTGAAACAAACCGTATGAATTATATTTGCATAACAGTTGTCATTCTTTATTTTATGGTATCAATAAGGAACTGTCGCCGTAACTAAGGAAACGGAAATCATGCCCGAGCGCATAATCATATATCTTTTTCCAGTCTCCATGGACGAATGCGCTAACGAGCAGCAGCAGTGTACTTTGAGGCTGGTGGAAGTTCGTTACGAGCATTTTCACTATCTTGTATTCATACCCCGGAGCTATTATTATTTGTGTGCTGCCGTGAAGCGAGCTTAGACCGTTACGGTCAAGATAATCAACAATGTTTTGAAGCGCACTTACCGGCGAAATCGTAGGATGCGTATCGTATGGCTCCCATTGTTCTATATGCAGCTGCTCTTCTGTCGCGTCAGGATTTTCAGCCAAACGTGCGCCTATGTAATAAAGGCTTTCAAGCGTGCGGACGCTTGTTGTTCCTACGGCTATTGCGTGGGCATCGTGCCGTATCAGGTTTTCAAGCGTCGAGCGTCGTACACATATATATTCGGTGTGCATACCGTGGTCTGCGATTTCTTCGCTTTTTACAGGCTTGAACGTGCCAGCCCCGACATGAAGAGTCAGCTCGTCACGCTCTATTCTGTGGTTGTCAATATCGTCAAGAACCTTTGACGTGAAATGCAATCCGGCCGTAGGAGCAGCTACGCTTCCTTTTATCTTTGAGTATACCGTCTGGTATGTTATTTTGTCGCTTTCCTCTGTGTTGCGGTTAAGATATGGTGGTATTGGCAACTCTCCCACTTGTTCCAAAATGTCGGCAAATGTTATGTCTGCGTCATCCCACGAAAAATCGACCCAATGACTTGTGCCTTGCTCATGGCGCCGTGTTGCTGAAAACCTTATGTTACGGCCGTTGACATTGAGTGTGCGTGTCAGTGTTCCTTCCTTCCATTTTTTTAGATTGCCAATCATGCACAGCCATGAACATTCTCCTCGTGTCTGGAACATCAGCTCATAGTCTGACGGCTTGGCCGGCTCGAGCAGGAATACTTCAATCAGCGCGCCTGTCTCTTTTCTGAAGTGTATACGTGCCTGGATAACCCGGGTGTTGTTGAAAATCATTAGTGAGCCGGACGGCAGGTAGGCGGATATGTTGTAGAATAAATCTTCTGACACTGCGCCTTTGTTATAAACGAGCAGTTTGCTGTGGTCACGCTGTTGAACAGGAAATTTTGCAATACGGTTGTCTGGCAGTTCGTAGTCGAAGTCTTTTATTCGAATATGCTTTGTATCCATGATGTTTCAAATTTTAAACAATCAATGCCTTTATTATCGAGAATTGCAGTGTAAGTATCAATACTAACACTACAATGTCGGCATCCAAGCGGTTATACCCGGTAGAAGTATATCTTGACGATATGTAATTAACGTCTCTGAATATGTGTGAATACGCTTTTATGTAAATGAAATATGCAACGCTCCCGGCAATGCCTCCCCAAATGAGGCCAACGATGATGTCACTGGGATAATGAAGCCCAAGGTACATCCGTGTCCAGCAGTTGACCAAAGACCAGATAACCATGGCAATGACAAAGACTTTGTTGCGGATTAACAACGAAAAGAACATTGCTATGCAGAAGGTGTTTGATGCGTGTGCCGAAAAGAAACCGTATAGGCTGCCCCTCATCCCGTTTACAATGTCGACCGTATATTTTATCATTGGTTCATGCGACGGTCTGAAGCGTCCGACTGTCGGCTTGACAATAAAATCTGCAACACCGTCCGAAATCACTATACACAAGATGACGCATCCGATGACAAGCATTATATGTTTCATCGTTTCGCTGTTTTTGATAACAACGTATAGAAGGGACAGGTATAATGGAATCCATGTCAAGCCGGACGTAAGGACTACGGCCATGTTGTCGATGAACAATGAGTCGCTCCCATTGAAGAATGCAAGAATGCTTCGGTCTATATCTATCAATGTTTGCATCTTCTCATTTACTATATTATTTTACCATTCGATTGTATAAGAATGATTTTCTTTTTTTGTTGAGATTATATCCGTTCCATATTAGAGCTTTGAATCCACCCCTCACGTCCGTCTTCAAGTTCAACGAGTTTCCAGTCTTTCATCGTGTCGTCTATAATCTCAACACGGCTTCCTTCATGTATTATGGTGTTATATTCACTATTTGCGACAGGTGTCTTTTTTAATGTTACGGAAGGAGTTGTTATTATGGCACCTGTGCGGCGTGTCAAGATGCGACGTTGCTCATATGCAAATATATTGCTAAATATGAAGAGCAACAAGAAGATTAAGGAACTGTAAAAGGCCGTCTTGCGTATCATCAGTTTCTTTCCGAAAAGATAATATAATATGAGTATAAGTGCAAGTGCAATGCTTGTTATGGCGGTTTTTGCCCAGCCGTCAACACTCGTAAAGTTCACGAGAGACCTATACCAGGTAATGAAAAACATTTCTGACTTTGGAGCTATTTTATCAATAGTCTTTGAACGGGCCATTTGCAGATTGAACCTGATGTCTTCATCGCCGGGAGACAACAGCAATGCGCGTTCATAATTTAGTACGGCGCGTGTTATGTTGTCAGTGCGGTAATATGCGTTGCCGAGGTTGTAGTACAGTTCTACGCTTGCTCCTTTTTTCAGCAGTTCTTCATAATCCTTTATAGCCTGTTGGTAATTTCCTTTTGTATATTCATCGTCTGCATTCTTTTTCGTTATGGCATTTGCTGGCATAGATATGGCCTGCAACATTATAATAATCAGGACCAAGGCTGAAACAGTACTCTTCTTTTCTCTTTTTTGTCTTAAGACATTCTCTATTTTGATTATAGCTGTCATTGCAGCTTCAAATGTTTGTGCCATATTGCCTTTGGGGTCTCCTGGTGCGTATCTGTTGTATTCGCATTCGTCAATTGCACGGATGAACATTGCAATCGTCGCTTCGTCAACATTTTTCTGTGCCAGCTTTTCCGATATATTGTCTTTTGATAATTCTTCAACATGGATGTTCAGTTTATCGCCTACATATCCCCATAATGCCCTAAGGACTTCGTCATAGAACTTGTCATGTTCGTTCTTAAGCATTAGGGTGCTTGCATATTTCAAGCGTTTTGTAGCGATGCGGTTTGCTTTCTTTCCCCTTAGTTTCGTTATGTCGGCATTGTCAATAGCACGTTTACGGAATACTATCAATATGCCGATGAATGCAATCATGAGGCAGGACAAAACAGCCCAGTATGCCGTAGAACCGTAAAATATGTCCTGCATGTCTTGTATTTCAAAATCCCCTTCTTTTATGGGGTGTATGTCCTTGTTTTTTAGTTCGCTATAATCGATAGCGGCACTGGCGTTTTCATCACCTTTGGCTACATTGAGTTTGAACGGTTCTGTTTTCAGCGTCTTGTACGCGTTCGCTGCAATATCGTAATATACAAATTCTATGGCAGGTATGACATAACTTCCCTGATTACGCGGCACTGCGAGGAAATCATAAATCATGTTTCCCTCAACCCCGTTCGTGGTAAGTTTTGTTTTGTCTGTTATTTTTGCGTCATATTTGTCAAAATCCTTGGGAAATTCTACTACTGGCTGTTTTATCAATTTCAGATTTCCCGTTCCGCCGATAATTACCCTTAATGTTATCGGCTCGTTTGCCTTTACTTCATTTTTATTTAGTTGGGCACTTATATTGAATTTCCCCACACCTCCGGAAAAATTGGCCGGACGTTTGGGTAGTGGGTCTACCTGGATTGTCATTCCCGGAGCTTTTATAGCCCGTTTTACTTCAATGTATCCTGAACCACCATTCAAAAATGCTTCAAACGGGTCTACGTTACGGTTTTGCTGTATTACCGTACCATTGAATGTTATGCTTGGAATTTCAAGCTTGCCTGTCATTTGAGGATACATGACGTATTGGCTCCATGTAACACTTCTGTATGGACGCCCGTTGACACGTTCTATATGGAACGACTTTTGTTGCGGAAGCGGTATTTCTTGTGTGTGGAAGCCCGTAAGGTCAGGCATTTTGCCTTCAAGTTGTGTCAGGTCGACAAGGGTATAGACCTTGTATGTTAGCAAAACAGGCTCTTGTTCGTGTACTCGATGTTTGTTTGCACTAACCTTTATGAACAAGTCACTGTTATTTACAGGTGTACCGGCATCACGCAGTTGCGGCATGTTGTCCGTGTCATCGTGCATACGTGGAGCACCTCCTGTATTTTGGCTTTCGCCAGAAACTTTTACTTTTACAGCCTTCGATGCAAAGGTTTTCCCGTTTACATTTATATGTGCCGGTGGAATGGTGTATATACCGTTTTTTGCGGCGCATAATATAAATGTGAATGTTATCGATGAAGAGCCTGTAGTATGCCCGTTTACCATCCTGTAACTTGTTTGCCTAGATGTGAACGGACCTGTTATTAGCTCCAATGCTTCTGGAATATTCCCTACGCGAAAGTCTTTTGCATTTTGTGTGTCAATGGTATATACGAGTCTGAAGTTCTCGCCAACAGATACTTGTGACGGAGCGTTAACTATAAATCGTTGGGCATTGGCCGGTATAAAACCGGACAATACTATCGCAAATTGTAAAAGTAAAATATATTTTTTCATGCCAGAAATTACCTAAGATTTAGTATCTTACCAGTTTTTATCACTGCTTTTACGTGTTCCAGGCTTTTGCATGGCTTTTTTCAAACGTTGCTGTGTTGCCTTTTCGTTTTGAATTGCCGCGTTTATAAGTTGTTCGGCATTGTCTTTGCTCATTTGCTCTTTAGGCTGTTGTTGCTTGTTATTGTCTTTTTCCTTGTTATTGTTTCTGTCTTTATTATTTTGCTGTTTGTTGTTGTCGTTTTTCTTTTTATTGTCGTTTTTATTCTTGTTGTCCTTTTGCATTTTTTTGCATAAAGCAAGATTGTAGCGTGTTTCGTTGTCTTTGGGGTTGTTGCGCAGGGACTGTTCATACGCTTTTATTGCGTCACCGTACATCTTATGATTTTGGCATATCACTCCGATATTGTGATATACACTGGCAAGACGTAATTTGTTTTTCTCTACTTTGGTTGCTTTTTGGTATTGAACTATTGCTGCCGAATCTTTATTTTGCATCATCAATGCGCAGCCTAAATTATATAATGCTTGCGGATTTGATGGATTGTTTGATACGGCTTTTCTGTATTGCACTTCTGCCTTGTCGTATTGTTGCTTGTAAAAATGCTTGTTCCCATTACGCACAAATTGCCGGTCTGTTTGCGCATAAGACATTGTTGCGACATACAACAATAAAATCAATATAATATGTCTTGCCATTTCAGATTTCATTTGTATGGTCTTTATTTAAAGAGTTTAATCTTTTTAAGCAACGGGTTCTTGCTTTCAAGAATAATTGTTTCTATCACTAAAATAAGGAGGACCAATATGCCGACAGCCTGGAATTGTTCGTCATATTCGCTGTAAACAACGTTTAATATGTCTCCTTTTTGCAGCTTCGCAATCTCATTGTCAAGTTGACGTTGGGCTACGTTGTTATTGTCTACGTGTATATACGCTCCGCCTCCGGCCTGAGCTATTTGCTTACACATTTGTTCATTAAGTGCAGACATTACTTCCTGCCCTGTATTGTCTTTCATATATCCGCCGTTACCATCTGGAATAGGTGAGCCTTTTGGTGAGCCTACTCCTAAGACAAATACTCTCATGCCATTTTTTTTGGCCTCTTTTGCCGCTCTTTCAGCTCCTCCTTCATGGTCTTCTCCGTCTGTGATAACGATTATCGCACGGCCTATTTTGTCTTGTTTGGTAAAACTTCTTGAACTTAGTTCTATTGCTTCTGCCAGGTTGGTACCTTGAACTGCTATCAATGAAGGGTCTATGTTTTGCAAAAACATTTTAGCAGAAACATAGTCACTTGTTATTGGCAATTGTACAAAAGCGTCTCCGGCGAAAACAACGAGTCCTACTTTGTCGTTTGTAAAATTGTCAACCAAATTTTCTATCAGCATTTTACTTTTGTCTAACCGTGATGGTACGACATCAGTTGCTTTCATTGAATTGCTTATATCCAACGCTATTACCACTTCGATGCCCTGGCGTTGTTCCTGGCTGATTTTTGTTCCCATTTGTGGTCTTGCAAGCATAACTGCAAGCAGTGCGATTACAGAAATCATAAGCCAGAATTTTACTTCCCGTCTAGCACTAGACAAATCAGGCATCAACTGTTTTAATAATGCTGGTTCTCCAAATTTTGCAAGTTGCTTTTTACGTTTACGCAATCCCATCATCCTTATTGCCACGAGGATGGGGACTAATATCAGCAAGTATAAATATATCGGGTCTTCAAATCTGAACATAAACTTTCATTTTACAAGTTTTATGGTATACGGCGGAATACTACAAGCCTCAATAACATTTCCAGAAGCATTGACATAAATGCGGCAAATGCGAACGGCTGGTATGCGTCATAACGTTTGGAGAATTTTTTTACATCCATCTTCGTCTTCTCCAGCTTGTCAATATCTTCGTATATCTTTTTCAGCTCGGCTGTATTTGTGGCACGATAAAAGTTGCCATCTGCCGTTGTGGCTATTTCGCTCAATGTTTCGACATCTACGTCTGCGCGTAAATTGACATATTGCGTGGTTCCGCCTACTTGCATTGGATATGGGGCCATAGTCTTACTTCCGATAGCAATTGTGTAGACGCGTATTCCGAAACTCTTTGCTATGTTGGCGGCTGTCAATGGTGATATGTCGCCCATGTTGTTGCTACCGTCTGTCAGCAGTATTACGACTTTACTTTTCGTCTTGCTGTCTTTAAGTCTGCCGACGGCATTGGCAAGACCCATGCCTATGGCGGTTCCGTCTTCTATCAGTCCTCGTGCGGCAATGTCGGTCCTTACATTCTGCAACAAGTTAATCAAAGACGTGTGGTCTGTCGTCATCGGGCATTGGGTGAATGCTTCACCTGCAAATATTGTCAGACCGATGTTGTCATCTGGACGTCCTGATATAAATTCAGCGGCCACGTCTTTTGCCGCTTCTATCCTGTTAGGCTTCAAGTCCTCGGCAAGCATACTTGTAGATACGTCCATTGCCAGCATTATGTCAATGCCTTCCACGGTGCGTTCGCCCCAGCTGTTATGGGTTTGCGGCCTTGCCAGGACAATGACTATCAACACAAACGTCAGCAATCGTAGCAGCAGCGGCAGCCCAATCAGGCGGACACGCAGGCTTTTGTGGGCATATTGATATGCGAATGTGTCGCTCATCCGCATCGTAGGCTCACTTTTCTTCCTATAAAGCAAATACCAGATTAAATAAGGTATAAGCAGTAGCAGGAGTAAAAAATATTCCTTATTGACAAATTCCATAATCTGCAAAATTCTTATATCAACAAGCTAATCCTGTATATTATGAACGCCAGGATACCAATGCTTGCCAGCAAAAGCACATATATTGACACCTTGAGCGTAGTGCGTGAACGCATGTTGCGCTTGTCTGTTTCCGTCAGGTTAGGCTCTACTCGTTCGATTGTTGGCTGGTTGTCGAGCTTTGTGGTGTTGATAAACTCGACAGCGTTGACCAAATTTGCGTCATTCTCATTTATCAAGGTGGAATATTTTGCGAATTTTACGAGGTCTGCCGTTGTGAACAAGTCTTTCAGCTCGTCAATCATTTTCTTGTCGCTTTCCTGTTGTAGGCGTGTGATGATTTCCGAGCTTGTCATTTCCATTGCATTAAATCCGAAACGTGCTCTTATATATTTGCGCAGAACATTTGTAAGGAGAGTGTAATACGTCTTCTGGTCTTCTGATACGGACAGTCTTGTCTCCTTTATATGCTCTATTTCTTTCAATGCCTTTTGGTGTGGCGGTATCTTCTTTATGATGCGTACTTGCGCTATTACGGGCTTGTTCTCTTTCAGCCTTGTCCACAAATAATAAGTGAGTACGCATACAAGCACGAACATTACACTAAGCCAGAACGTCGGTTCCCATTCGCTCCATAGGAAAGGATTGTCTTGCACGCCTTTTGGCGGATAAAACTTTTCGGGATGGAGCGTGTCTACCGGTACGGTAAGGACTTTCAGCGCCAAGCTCTTGCTTTTGTATTCTTTCCCATTTACATTTACCTTCATCGGCGGAAGATAATATAACTTTTCGTCGAAAGAGGTGAGTGTGTACCGCCGTGTTATCTTTACAAGTCCGTTGTCAAGCTGTGCCGTGTCTGCATCTGAGTTGCTTAATACCTCAACACCTGGAGTGATGTATTGGGATGGTTTGTATTGCGGCATCCTGACTTTCGAGCCTTTGGGGGATGTAACGCTTAGTGTGACATCTGTTTGTTCGCCGATAAGTATCTCTATCGAGTCTATTTTCGACTCAATAAAAACTTGGGCTGATGCACATAACGTACATATTATTAGTGATATTATGCAAATTATCTGTTTCATTAAATCTTATTCGGTTAAAGGAACGACGAACGCAAGGCTGCCGGCAAATATCGTTGTTTATGATAGCCGTGTACGCCTTTTAGTTCCTCATTGCAAATAACTGCATCAATGCCTTTACATAATCTTGGTTCGTAGCAATGGACACGTTGTCAACATTGCTTTTTGTGAATATGTCTTTAAGCATTTTTTGCCTGTTAAGCCAGTAGGCATGATGGGCGTTGCGCAGCCTTTTGTCGCTTGTGTCTATGTACATTTCGTGGCCGGTTTCAGCGTCGAGCACCTTCATCAGGCCGATGTTCGGAAGTGACTCTGCACGTGGGTCATATACCTGTACAGCAACGACATCGTGTTTACGGTTGCAGATTGTAAGGGCATTCTCAAATTCGTTCTTTGTGTAAAAATCACTCATAAGGAATGCCGTACAACGCCGTTTAAGTACGCTTGTCAGAAACTCAACGGCCATTTTTACGTCTGTCTTGCGACTTTCAGGATGGAAGTCAAGCATCTCGCGTATTATGAACAAGATGTGCTTGCGCCCTTTTTTCGGAGGAATGTATTTCTCTATCCTGTCAGAAAAGAATATCACTCCGATTTTGTCGTTGTTTTGTATGGCGCTGAATGCAAGTGTTGCGGCTATTTCCGTCACTACTTCACGCTTGGTTGCCTTTTGTGTTCCTACGTCAAGCGAGCCGCTTACGTCAATGATTAGCATCACCGTAAGCTCTCGTTCTTCCTCATACACCTTGACATAAGGTTTATGGAAGCGTGCCGACACGTTCCAGTCGATGTCGCGTATATCGTCGCCGTACTGGTACTCGCGTACTTCGCTGAAGGCCATGCCACGCCCTTTGAATGCGGAGTGGTATTGTCCGGCAAAGATGTTGTTGCTCAGTCCGCGGGCTTTTATCTCAATCTTGCGTACCTTTTTAAGTATGTCTTGGGTATCCATTAAGGTACCTCCACCTTATTTATTATGTCACTGACAATTTCTTCACTCGTTACGTTAGTGGCTTCCGCTTCGTATGAAAGCCCTATCCTGTGCCTTAGCACGTCGTGCGCAACGGCGCGCACGTCTTCAGGTATCACGTAGCCGCGGTGTTTGATGAATGCGTATGCGCGTGAAGCCTTTGCCAGGTTGATGCTGGCGCGCGGACTTCCGCCGAATGTTATCAGGTCTTTCAGCTGCGGCAGGCCGTACCTTTCGGGATAGCGTGTGGCGAAAACAATGTCGGCTATGTATTGTTCTATCTTCTCGTCGATGTAGACTTTCCTTACCACGTCGCGTGCGGCTATTATCTCTTCGGCCGATATGACGGGCGATATTTTCGGCAGCGAGCCTTGCAGGTTCTCGCGTATGATAAGCTTTTCTTCTTCTATCGTTGGATAGTCAATGATTACTTTCAGCATGAAGCGGTCTACCTGCGCTTCGGGCAGCGGGTATGTACCTTCTTGCTCGATAGGGTTTTGTGTTGCCATTACAAGGAATGGGTTGGGCATGTCGAACGTGTCGCTGCCTATTGTAACCTGATGCTCCTGCATGGCTTCGAGCAGCGCGCTCTGCACCTTAGCCGGGGCACGGTTGATTTCGTCCGCCAATACGAAGTTTGCGAATACCGGTCCTTTTTTCACTTGGAACTTTTCATCCTTCTGCGAGTAAATCATCGTACCTGTAACGTCGGCAGGCAACAAGTCGGGCGTGAACTGTATTCTGCTGTATTTGGAGTCAACGAGCTGCGCTAAAGTCTTGATGGCAAGCGTCTTGGCCAGTCCCGGCACACCTTCAAGCAAGATGTGGCCGTCGCTCAACAGGCCTATCAGCAATGTCTCCACAAGGTGTTTTTGTCCCACAATGACGCGGTTCATCCCCATGGTGAGGTTTGACACGAAAGTGCTTTTTTGCTCTATCAAGATATTCAACTCGCGGATATCTATCGATTCTGCCATAATGCTTTGTTTTATTGTTGTTCTTATAAATTTTAGCGCAAAAATACTACATTATGAATTTATGTGCGAAAAAAAGGGACTAAATAATATTAAAAAGCCCTGCTTATACATATATTTAAGTGAGTTCAACGTATTTTAAGCGCAATATGTCATGTTTGCCCAAATGGCTTGTCTGCATTTGGGACGTTCTGTGCGGCCCGCTTCTTTTCGTCAGGCTGCCATGCCATACCTGACATGCCGCATTTTGTGGTACGAAACACGGCTTTTCACCATGCAATATGCCGCATACTTGAATGTGATATGCCGCATATTGCAGGATGTCTTTTGCCTGGTGGTGTGCTGGCGTTTGCTTTCAGGTCAGATGCTGCCTTGTCCGGCGTGTGTATGTGGATGGCTTTTAGTAGGTTGTCATGCCCTTGTCAGTTAAGCACTTTGATGCTTGTCTTGCCGCCATACGATATTACAAGCTCAACCAAATAGCTGCTTGGGCTGTCTGGGATTGCGAGTTGCGTCTGGTAGTGTATGCCGTCAGCCGACAGCGACATCAACTTAATGTCGCTCAAGATGCTTTGCTTCAACATGTTTTTAGGCACAACCGCCTTGAAATCGGCCTTTGTGAAGTCTTTGGAGAATATCTTGTTCCTGCCGGAAAAGAGGCTGATATGGATAATGTTGTCGTAATAAATATTCTCTATTTCTATGCCTTCCGCATTGTAAAAAGTCCTGTACACCTTATACGTCGTGGGGTTTATTTGCACGTAGCTGTGGTATTTTTTTTCGGAATACGTCACAACCGTGTCGCTTTTTATCGTCTTTCCCTGGTTCAGGGGTACGGGGCGGTGCCGTATGAAGAGTAGCGAGTCGTTAGGGTCTTCGCTTTTTATGAGTTTTATTATTTCGTTGTTTTGGTTCTTAAACTCGAATATATGTGCGCTCCTACGCACAATCGGGTACTTTGACGCATTGCTGCCCATCATCACCATTGTGTCTCCTACGATGCTGAACTTTACAGGACGGCTTGTCGTATCGGGATAATATACGGTGTCGCCTTTTATTTTGAAAACTGCCGTTTCCTCTTCGGCGTCAATCCAAATCCCGGCCAGTTCGGCTTTCGCCCTTAGGTTTTCTTGGGCTTGCGCTTGTTGCTTGCCGGTTTGTTTGCAGCCGCATACAGTGATTACGGCCGTCAAAACGGCTGTGCAATATGTTAATTTACTCCGTATCATTATAATGGATGGGCAAAACAAGGCGTGGTGTTGCGTATATAGTGCTTGCACATGACTTCGCAAATGTTATGCGCTTGGTGATAATTGCCTGTTGCAATGCGTGTTACATGTTGGCGTTATTCAAAATATTCAGCCTCTTCAAACGGCAGGGCGGCCAAATCTTTCTGACTTGTCAGCACCTCGTTCGGGTCAATCGGCCAGTTTATGCCGAGCTTGTTGTCGTCAAACCTGACCGACGCCTCGTGCTCCGGGGCATATACATTGTCTACTTTATATGTGAATATGGCCTCGTCGCTCAACACGAGGAAACCGTGCGCGAAGCCGCGCGGAATGAAAAACTGCCTTTTGTTCTCGTCGCTTAGTTCTACCATGACATGCTTTCCAAAGGTTTTTGAGCTTTTCCTCATGTCCACGGCTACGTCGAGCACGCGCCCTTTTATCACCCTTACGAGTTTGGCCTGCGAATATTCGCCTTTCTGGTAGTGCAGCCCGCGCAGCACGCCCCGGCTTGACTTCGACTCGTTGTCTTGCACAAACTCCACGTCGCCTATGTGTTTCTTAAACTCTTCGCTCTTGAACGCTTCGAAAAAATACCCCCTGGCATCTTCAAAAACTTTCGGCTCTATGATGTAGACGCCTTCTATTTCAGTTTTTATGTATTCCATGAATGTCGTTTATTTATCTTGTGCAAAAGTATAAAATATATCCGAATAAAGAATGTTTTTGTGTTTATTTTTTGCCGGGCAGGTATATTCATTGCGGTTGGCATTTAGTAAGTAAAATGCGTTTTGTGCTGACATGTTGTGTTTTGCTTTAACATTCTGGCGGCCGTCGCCGGTGAAAAACATGTTGTCGGGCGTAAAAAATGGCAAAAATCGTGTGCAAGCGTAACTTACTGATATTCTTAGGCTTACGTCAGTTTGTGCTTATGTGTGCAATCGGATGCGGCGTTTTAACATTTTTTGGACGGTATTTATCGGTGGCGGATGCCGTCTTTGTGCCAACTGAAAACCGTCTCTGTTGCCTGCGTTTGCGGTGGGTACTGATGCAAAACACGGTCTTTTGCAATCCGAAAGGTGGTATTCCGCGGTGTAAAAAGCCGCGTTTTGTGTTGCGGACGGCGGTAAATGGCCGTATGTTTTCCCTGTTTTGAGATATTTGACGTCACTTTTCGGTTTGACACATTGTAATGTATATGCTGTAAATTGGTTCCAAAATGTGTTTCTTGGCGTTTGATGCTGCGGTAGGCAGGGGCGCGCCGTGCTTTGTGCGCCGGTGCGCTTTTTGTCTTTTTGTCATACTTATATTTGCGTTTTCGGATGAAAAACATTAATTTTGCACTCGTGATAGAATTGGATAGACATATAGAGATTTTGCTGCTGAAGAGCGATTGCGTCATCGTCCCGGGCCTGGGTGGCTTTGTCGCAAGCCACGTCGCAGCCCGTTATGACGGCAATGACGGCATGTTCATACCGCCGTTGAGGACGCTTGGCTTCAACCCGAAGTTGCGTGTCAACGACTCTTTGCTGGTACAGTCATATTCAGATGCTTATGACATAAGTTTTCCTGACGCTCTCACACGCATAGAGGCTGAGGTTGAGGAGCTGCGCCAGCATGTAGAGAACAACGGCGTGTACGAGCTGAACAATATCGGAACACTGTATCTCAACGGCGACGGCAACCTGGAGTTCAAGCCGTGTGAGGCCGGCATATTGACGCCGGGGCTTTACGGGTTGAGCTCGTTTGAGATGAATGTGCGTGCGGGCGGACGTTCGGCGGATGCGGAGAAGCCGGCCGGCAAAGTTGTGTCGGTGACGTTCCCCGTTGGCGAGGTTGTTGCCGATGGTGTTCCGGCAAATGATTTCGAGAAAGTTACAAATGCGAATGACGAGGGCCGTGACGGCAAGAGTGTACAGATAAAAATCAGCGCATTGCGCAATCTGGTTGCCGCAATCATAGCCGTAATTCTGTTTTTGGCGTTGGGCACGCCTGTCAATGAAAGTGTCGGCACGGTCAAGACGAGCGGCATTGGAGGCGAAGTTGTAAGCCGGTTGGTGTCTGACGGGTATGATAAAATAGTAAATAACGCTGACGGTTTGAAGTTGTCTTCCCACACCGGTGCGAAAGAAAGGGACGCGGCAATTGCCGGAAACAAGGAAAGCGGCAAGACGGCGGAAAGCAATGCCGCCGATGTGAAAGCCGGAATTGGCGGTGGAGACTATTATTGTATAGTGCTTGCAAGTCAAGTCACAAAGAAAAACGCCCAAGCGTTTGTCGGCCAACTTGAAAAGGACGGATTTGGAAAAGCCTATGTGTTGGTTGGGAAAAACAGATCGGTAAAGGTAGCATATGGCCGTTTTGAAAGTCAGAACGACGCCTACAACGAATTGAACAATCTGCGCAATGACGAACGTTTTTACGAAGCTTGGGTTTATCAGGTGAAGAATTGACATGAAGAGAGTCAGGTGTCCGAAGTGTGACGAGTTCATCACATTTGACGAAACAAAGTACAGTGAAGGCCAGGCTTTGGTGTTCGAGTGTCCGCAATGCGGCAAGCAGTTTGGCATAAGGATAGGCAAGTCTAAGCTGATGAACACCAGAAAAGAGGAAGTTCTGGATGAAAATGCCGGTAGTAAAGATTTTGGTTCAATCGTGGTAATAGAGAATGTCTTTCATTACAAGCAGGTAATACCTTTGAACATAGGCGACAACACGATTGGCCGCTACATGAAAGGCAGCAAGACTACCGCTCCGATAGAGACCAACGACCCGAGCATAGACATCAACCATTGCGTCATTAATGTATCGAGAGATAAGAACGGACGTCTTAAATATGTGCTGCGTGACGGCCCGAGCAATACCGGAACATTTGTAGACAATGAAATACTTGGCGACCGCGAAAGGCGTGTTATTTATGACGGAACATTGTTTACCATCGGTGCTACGAGCATCATATTGAGGGCGGCAGGCAGCGAAGAATGATAGCGTATTTATGTTATCATACGATGTGTGTAAGTTAAATTTACGTAAAAAGCACTCTTTTGTGTGAAAATATTTTGCTTTATATCATTATTAATGAAGTAAAGATTGTACCTTTGCGCCCGATTTGGACAATATAAAGTCTAACTTTATTAATTTAAAACTTAATTATTATTTATGTCAGATTTAAAGAACGTGCAACCATTGGCAGACTTCAATTGGGACGAGTTTGAGAATGGAAGCCAGACAAGTGTAAGCAAGGAAGACCTTGAGAAAGCTTACGACGAAACCCTTAACAAGGTCAGCGAACACCAGGTTGTTGACGGAACGGTTATTTCAATCGACAAGAAGGAAGTCGTAGTCAACATCGGTTACAAGAGCGACGGTATCATTCCTTCAAGCGAGTTCCGTTACAATCCCGATTTGAAAGTAGGTGACACGGTTGAGGTTTATGTTGAAAACCAGGAAGACAAGAAAGGTCAGCTTCTGCTTTCACACAAGAAGGCTCGTCTGAGCAAGAGCTGGGAGCGTGTCAACGCTGCTCTTGAAAACGAAGAGGTTATCCAGGGATACATCAAGTGCCGCACGAAGGGTGGCATGATAGTTGATGTATTCGGCATAGAGGCGTTCCTTCCCGGAAGCCAGATTGACGTTCACCCCATACGCGATTATGATGTATTCGTAGGCAAGACGATGGAGTTCAAGGTTGTTAAAATCAACCAGGAGTTCCGCAATGTCGTTGTGTCGCATAAGGCTCTTATCGAGGCTGAACTCGAAGCACAGAAGAAGGAGATCATCAGCAAGCTCGAGAAGGGTCAGATTTTGGAAGGAACAGTCAAGAACATCACGTCTTACGGCGTGTTCGTAGACCTTGGTGGTGTAGACGGACTCATCCATATCACAGACCTCTCTTGGGGACGTGTGAGCGACCCGCACGAGGTTGTGTCTTTGGACCAGAAAATCAATGTTGTCATACTTGACTTTGATGACGACAAGAAGCGCATTGCTCTCGGCTTGAAGCAGCTCACTCCGCATCCTTGGGACGCTCTTGACCCCAACCTCAAGGTTGGCGACCATGTTAAGGGCAAGGTTGTTGTCATTGCCGATTACGGCGCATTCGTAGAAATAGCTCCCGGTGTAGAAGGTTTGATACACGTTTCTGAAATGAGCTGGAGCCAGCATCTGCGCAGCGCGCAGGAGTTCCTGCATGTAGGTGACGAGGTAGAGGCTGTAATACTTACGCTCGACCGCGAGGAGCGCAAGATGTCTCTCGGCATCAAGCAGCTTAAGGAAGACCCGTGGGAGACAATCGAAGTTAAGTATCCTATCGGCAGCAAGCATACAGCAAAGGTACGCAACTTCACCAACTTCGGCATCTTTGTTGAGCTTGAGGAAGGCGTTGACGGACTTATCCACATCAGCGATTTGTCTTGGACGAAGAAGGTTAAGCATCCTTCAGAGTTTACCCAGGTAGGTGCTGACATCGATGTTGTCGTTTTGGAGATAGACAAGGAGAACCGTCGTCTCAGCCTCGGTCACAAGCAGCTGGAGGAAAATCCTTGGGACACATACGAGACCATTTATACTCCGGGCTCAATCCATGCAGGCAAGATTACCGAGATAATGGACAAGGGTGCGGTTATCGCCCTCAATGAAGGCGGTGAAGGATTTGCAACTCCCAAGCACCTTGTAAAAGAGGATGGAAGCCAGGCACAGCTTGGCGAAGAACTCCAGTTCAAGGTTATCGAGTTTGTAAAGGAAACCAAGAGGATAATACTTTCTCACAGCCGCACGTTCGAGGACGTGAAGGACGAGCCCAAGAAGGCTCCGCGCAAGAAGGCTAAGAAGGAGGAGACTCCTGCCATCAACAACATAGCAGCAGGCACCACGTTAGGTGACATTGACGCTCTTGCAGAGTTGAAGGCAAAGATGGAAAAAGGTGAGAAGTAATATTTCGTAAACCTTTTATATGCAAATCCCCATGGCAAACGCCATGGGGATTTTTGTTGTTGTAGCTTTTTCATGCCATAAAAACGGGCTTTTAAAACTTCGTTATTATGTAAAAATATAGTATTTTTGCAGCGTATGTTCTTTTAAGTCGTCATTCGCATGAAGAAATTTTTAGAATATGTAGCCGAAGACATACTGCGCAAACACGGCACAGACTTGTCACATGTGGCAATCGTATTTCCCAACAAGCGTGCTTCTTTGTTCCTAAATGATTATTTGGCAAGGATGTCAGGGCGGCCTGTCTGGTCTCCGGCGTACATTACAATCAGCGAGTTTTTTCGCAGGCATTCGGCACTTACCGTTGGCGACCCTATCAAATTGACCTGTGACGTGCATAAAAGCTTTGTCAAGTGTACGGGCATCGATGAGACACTTGACCACTTCTTCGGCTGGGGACAGATGCTTATTGCCGATTTTGACGACTTGGATAAGAACATGGCCGATGCGTCAAGCGTATTTAGAAATGTGAAAGATTTGCATGAGCTTGACGACATTTCCTATCTTGACGACGAACAAAGGGAAATACTGCACAGGTTTTTCAGTAATTTTACTGACAACGGGAACACGGAGCTGAAGCAGCGTTTCCTGCGACTATGGTCGCATATCGAAGATATATACAACGATTTCCGTTCTCGCTTACGTGAGCAGTCGATAGCGTATGAAGGTATGCTTTACCGCGACGTTGCTACAAATCCCGCCGTCGATTATCATTATGACACATATATTTTCGTTGGCTTTAATGTCTTGCAGAAGGTGGAGCAAGAGATATTCATGCGGTTGCAGAAAGACGGCAAGGCGCGTTTTTACTGGGATTTCGACGATTATTATATGTCTGATGAAAGCAACGCGTCACACGCCAACGAAGCCGGACATTATGTTTCGCAATATATCAGGCAGTTCCCGAATGAGCTTGATAATTCAGACGCCGACATATATCATAACTTTAAAAGAAACAAGAAAATTACATTCATCAGCGCTTCCACTGAGAATGTGCAGGCGAGATACGTTAACGACTGGCTTAAAGAGAATTGCAGGTACAAGCTTGGCCGTAACGTTGCCATTGTTTTGTGTGACGAGGCACTGCTGCCTACGGTGATACACTGCCTCCCCGAATACGTTGAAAGCGTAAACATAACTACCGGCTTTCCGCTTTTCCAGACGTCGGTGGCATCGTTTGTGCTCCAATTGCTTGATTTAAGGATAAACGGATATTCACAAGCCGACGGCACATTCAGGGTGAAATACGTGATGCAGGTATTGTCTCATCCATACGCAAAATACATTTCAGCGAAATGCCGTGAGCTTATTGCGACGCTAAAGAATAACAGAATTTACCGCCCTTCGCCGTCAGTCCTTGCCGTAGACCCCGGCACGGCAACCCTCTTCAACGCCGCTACCGACAGTAAGACGCTGGCAGGATGGCTTGTGGATGTGCTGAAAATCGTTGCCTGCGGTTGTGGCGATGACGGCAACGACCCTCTCATGCAGGAGTCTCTGTTTAGGATGTACACCTTGTGCAACAGGATAAACGAACTCGTAAAGTCCGGCGACCTTGACGCCGACATGCTTACATTGCAGAAGCTAATCATCCAGATAATCAACTCTACATCAATACCTTTCCACGGAGAGCCTGCCGAGGGAATACAGGTGATGGGCATATTGGAGACAAGAAACATAGACTTCGACCATGTATTAGTGCTTTCGTGCAACGAGGGCAACATGCCCAAGGGCGTCAACGACTCTTCATTCATCCCGTATTCAATAAGGAAAGCCCACGGACTTACCACCATCGACAACAAGGTTTCCATCTATGCGTATTATTTCTATAACCTTCTGCAACGCGCGTCTGACGTTACCTTGGTTTACAACAATTCCACCGAGAACGGCCATACCGGCGAAATGAGCCGCTTCATGCTGCAGCTTATGATAGAGAGCGGCCTCGACATAAGGCGCATGTCGTTGCAGACGGGGCAGCAGACAACGTTCCGCAATGCCGTGCCGATACCCAAAGACGCGGCCATAATGCGCGTGTTGGACGGCATGGAGTATATCTCGCCTACGTCCATCAACCGCTATATGCGCTGTCCGTTGCAGTTTTATTACAGCAATGTCGCCAGGATAAACGAGCCGGAGGATGACGAGTTGGAGGAGATGAGCAGCCGTATTTTCGGCAATGTGTTCCACGCCGCTTCCGAAATACTTTACGGTGAATTGAGGCAGGACGACGGTACCGTGACACGCGAAAGCATCGATTACGCACTGAAGCATAAAGAGTATGTGGCGCGCATCGTGGATAGGGCTTTCTCAGAGACGGTTTTTGAGAAGGGGACGAAAAAGCGTATCGACTATAACGGCCTGCAGCTGATTAACCGCGAGGTCATCATCAGGTATCTCCGGCGGCTGCTCGAGATAGACCGCGACCTGGCTCCGTTCCGCATAAACGACATCGAGGTTTCCGTCTATGCGCCGCTTCAGGTTGCCACAAGCGCAGGAACGCGCCTTATAAACATAGGCGGACGCATAGACCGCCTTGACCGCATATACGATAAAGCCATGGGGTGTGAGCGGCTGCGTGTCATCGATTACAAGACCGGACGTTACGCCATGAAGAAAGTCAACGGCATAGACGATATATTCGCCATGCCCCCGGAGCAGGGCAAGCATACCGACTATTATCTGCAAACCATGCTTTACGCCATGCTCGTAAGGCACGACGCGAGGCTCAATCCCGGCGGACTGGCCGTCAGTCCGGCGCTGCTTTTTATCCAGCAGACGGCGGCAGAAGGATATGACCCGACGCTGACAATAGGCAAGGAGCGCATCACAGACATTGCCGAGCACGAACAGGCTTTTGCCGAGGGCCTGCATACCGTCGTCTCTGCAATATTCGACCCCGCCCGGCCGTTCCGTCCTACCGATGACAGGTCGGCGTGCTCGTTCTGCCCGTACAGCGGCTTGTGCGGACTGTAAGTCAGCGCATCGACTTGTCTACGAACGACAGAGGCATAAGCTCTTTCACGCTTTCAAGAATATACACACAGTCCTTTCCGCATAGATATACTCTTATGTCGCGCCCGTAACGCTGCTCCATTTCCAGCAGTGCCTGCCTGCACGAGCCGCAGGGCGACACCGGCTCTTGCGTAAATCCGTCGTTGTTTCTTGCCGCGATGGCTATTTCCGTAATGGCAGATTGCGGACGGTTCGACTGCGCGTTGAATATTGCCGCGCGCTCGGCACACATTGTTACGGAGAAGGCCGCGTTCTCCTGGTTGGCGCCTTTTATCACCGTGCCGTCGTCAAGCCTTACCGCTGCTCCCACGCGGAAGCCCGAGTAAGGCGAATATGAGTTGTCCGTAGCCTCCTTTGCGGTGGCGGTCAGCGTCCTTGCCTCTTCCTGCAACTCGTCGTACCGGCATACGCTCACGTCTGCCTTGATTGTAATCTGTTTCATGTTTATTTGTTTTTCTGTAAATTGACGGTTTTGTCTTCTGCAAAAATACGATTATTTTCCGAGAAACGTGCAAACGCGGCAGTTCGCGTTTTTGTATTTTCTGCCATACTCGTTCCGCCTGATTTGCAACTCGTTCCTTTCGTTCCGCCGGATTTGCAATCCGGCGGTTCTTACTATAAGGATTTGTAATCCGCTTGACAGTTCCTTGCTTGCAGCAACCAAGCCGTTGGCGTAGTCGGTTTAATCGGATTGCAAATCCTTATAATATATTTCGGCGGATTGCAAATCACGCCGAAACACGGAGATATGTTGAAACGCAGAGGTCACGCCGAAACGCAGGCAATCCGCCGCCAGTCGTTCGCCCATTGGTGTAAATCATAATGGCACGATAACCGCCGTTACGCTTTCTTTCTGATTTTCGTTGGATGCGGAGAAGGGCCTTTCTGTAAAATTTCTGCCTGACGGACGGAAAAATCGCAGGGAGAAGTGTGCAACCGTAATGCCTTGACACACAGACCGATAGGCTTATATGCACTTGGCATGTGCAACTTTTGCGGCCTTCTTTCCCGGTGAAAGCCGTCCTCAAGAGCAGTGAGAGCCGTCCTCTCTATGCGTATGGACGGCTCTCGTTGCCCTCAAACACGGTCTTTTGGCGTGTAAAGAGCCGTGTATTGCAGTGTAAAGTGCGGCATTTTGTGCCAAAACCGACGTTTGTCGCCGTTCTTAAATCCTGTTTCGTCGGTTTTCGCCGACATTCGCCGTCTTACACATTGTCGCCGTTTTGCCGATGCAGCGTGTCACAATGTCATTTGCAGGCCTCGTGGCTTTGCGCCTTAATAAAATCATTTGCAATATGTTGGGCGTTTAAAATAAAATCCTTATCTTTGCCACTGATAAGTTGTATGATGAACGTATAAAGACCATGAAACCGTTATCCATATACATGCTTGCTTGCGTCCCTTGCTTTGACGGCAGGAAATTTGCATATGGGCGTGCGTTTCATGCCAAAAACATCGCGGAATATTTGCGTATGTGTTATTTTTGTATAACACACACACACACACACACACAGAAGCCTCGCGCGTCAAGATAACAAATTTTATTCAACCTGCAACCACCCCGCAACGCCTTTTGCGCCGCGGGGTGCGCCGCCGTGTGCCCTTACGCCAGGGGCACGCCTTATACCTTTATTATAACGCAAAACCAAACATGAGATTATGAGAATAAAACTGATTGTATTTTTACTGTGCCTGTGCGCCGCCGCAGGCGTCGTGTCGTGCGACGACACCGACAACCCCATCCTGCCGGGCGAGGGCGCGCTCGTCGTCGGCCTCAAAGAGCTGCCGGACACGCCGCCCGACAGCCTTACGCTGTACTTCTTCTCCGCCGACTGCGGCATGGCCGCGCGCAAGAGCTACGCCGGCCTGCGCGCGTTCCAGGCAGACTACACCCCGTTGCAGCCGGGCGCGTACACCGTAGTGCTGGTTGCCGGCGTGCCCCTGTCGGCCCAGCCGGCGCGCCCCACACTGCAAGAGCTGGCCGAATGGCTTAAGTCAGCCGCGTCGGCCTGTCCGGGCATGATGACGGCCATGGCCGCCGCCACGGTCACCGAGAACGAGGTCGGCCGCCTGCTGCTCACCCTCGCCTCGGGCACTGGCGGCATGGCGTTCGCCGACGTGCGCCTGCTGCTCACCGTGCCGGGGCTCGACCTCGCCGCTTACGACGGCACTCGCTCCGGCGGCAAGCCGCTGCGCTGCGTGGTCGAGGTTGACAAGGCCGGCGGCGGAGGCCTTGCCCTGCGCCGCGAACTGTCATGCCTGCAACAGGCTGACGGCACCTACCTGGCCGAACTCTCCCTGATGCCGGGCGACTACGACCTGCGCCTGTGGGCGGACTGGGACGGCGGCTATTACAACACCGACGACCTCGGCAAAGTCCTTGTCCTCACCGACAACTACGTGGCCAACGGAGAGACGGACAAGAAGGATGCGTACTATGGAAGCCTCTCCCTAACCGTCAACAGCCCCTCCCTAACCGTCAACAGCCCCTCCCTAACCGTCAACAGCCCCTCCCTAACCCTCCCCAATGGGAAGGGAAACCAGACTGGCCAGAGCCTCCCCACTGGGGAGGTTGGTGGGGCTCAGAGCTCCCCCGTGGGGGAGTTTGAGGGGGCTTTGGTGCGTCCTTTCGCCAAGTACCGCCTTATCGCCACAGACGTGGAAGCCTACTACAACCTGATAGAAAAGGGCGAAGCCCTGCCTCCCATCGAGGACTTGCAGGTGCGCGTCACCTACGAGGGCTTCTTCCCCACGGTTTTCAACGTGGCCACGGGCAAGCCGAACGATGCGCTCAACACGGGCATACATTATTCCTCCGTGCCTACCGTGGCCGAGGGGTATGACGCAAAAGTGAACCGACAGGTGGGCGCGGACTTCGTGCTGACCAACGGCGAGGAATCGTTTGTCAACGTCACCATACAGATGATTGACACGAACACGGGCGAGGCAGTCGCCACCGTGCAGCACGTTAAGATACCCTACAAGCGGGGCCATCTCACCACCGTTACGGGCCACTTCCTCACGGCAGGCAAGACGCCTGGCGGTGTGCAGATTGACACCGAGTGGGGCGAGGATATAGTAATTGAATTTTAATGATAACTGAACTAAGGGAAAAAATGAAACATTTGAAATACATATTCATGGCGTTTGCGGTGGCTTTGTTTGCCACTTCTTGCAGCCAGGAGGAACTGCTGGGCGAGGGCAGAGACACGCCTGTCACAGGACAGACGCAGACTTACACGTTCACCGTGTCGCCCGACATCGTGATGGAGGGAGAAGCAGGGACGCGCACACCGACTGCCACGACAGACGACCAACCGACGCGCTGCTTTATGCAGGTCTATGATGCGGCGGGCGTGACGAAGGTGACAGACCCCATCGATGGAACACCAAACAACGATGAAGGTGATTACACTTACACTTTTACGACCAAACTTTTTTCCAACACGGAATACACCTATCTGTTTTGGGCGGACAATGCCAATGTTGAAGTAACCGACCTTCAAGCTGTACCTTACCAAGCAGGTACGGTCGCATTTTCATGCAGAACCAAAGGCACGCCGGAGACTGTGGCGAAAACAACCGTCAGCCTGGAACACGCCGTGACCAAGCTCACCCTGCAAACGACTACGGAAACATCAGTTGATGCCAGGGAAGCTGTCCGAGTGACCGCATCGTGCGCCAGTTCATACAACGTGGCTGCCCCTGCCCGTTCTACATTCTCTTCACAGACCGCGGAAAAGGTCTTTGATGTGGCCACAGACATTGCAGCTAATAAGGAAGTGGCATCTTTCTATTTCATTCCCAGAGACGAAGAGCAAGATGTGGATGTGGAATTTCATTTGCTGAAGCAGACCATTGAAAGTGTGCCTCTTGTCGCTAATATCCACGTCTATCTGCAAGGCGACCTATCGGAGGACAATCCCAAGTGGGGAGCGACAAGTGAATATGCAAAGAAACAAATCGACTTCTTTTTCAAACAGAAAGATGGTACTACATCCGAAGGAACTTTGGCTGGTGGTGCCTACCGATTTTATTTACCGGCAGAAAACATAGCAGATTTGGAAGCGGTTTTAAGTGCTATTTTTCATAAAAACGTAAAACTTGACCTTACAACAGCGAATTTCATTATTTTCGAAGAAGTCTTGGACAATGATTATACCATTCAAATAAGGAGCAACCGATCTAGTAAATATTTAGAAATTTTAATAAATAATAATAGAACATATGTTGTTAGTTATAATACTTCCGATAGTTTCGGCTATGTAAATTTTTCAGTCGTTTCAGATAAGTTGAAGAACTAGACCGAATAAGCATACTACAAATAAAGGGAAGACAAAGTCAATGTCATTCACCCACAAGCGACTCAATCAAAACAGGCATAAAATTTTTGGAGATAACAAAAGTTGATTTATTGACGAATAAAACAAAGATGAAGAAAAGACAGAATTTCTTGATGCTGGCAGCCGCAGCGTTGCTGGCATCCTGCAGCCAGGACGACGCGCTGCAAAGCACAGTGAACAACAACGAGGGTCTGAAGCCGATGACCATCACCGCCTCCCTGCCCACAGACGGGATGCAGACACGCGCCGCAGGCGATGAAGCCGCAACACGCTGCTATGTGCAGATACTCAATGGCAATGGCACGGAATTGGAAGACGGCAATTCCAAACCCATAAAGATGGACTCGAAGAGCGGCTCTTTCACCACCACGGTGTATCTCAACGGGACCAACACCTACGACTTCCTCTTCTGGGCGGACACGGAAGCTACCGATGCTGCCGCTCCTGCGGATTTGAGAGCCGTGGAATACACCAACGGGAAAACCATCGCTTGGGCTGGAAATGATTTGGACAAAATGTGGAACGCGGATGGCGTAGACGTGACATTATACCATGTCGTTTCCCGTGTGACCGTGATGACGGAATCTGGTTTCACCGTCAACGAAAAATGGCCGCTTACCGTCACCGTGCCGACCGTGTTCAGTACGTACAACGTGGAAACGGGAGAAGTGACAGGGCAGGTTGATAAGGGCTATACGTTTAGTGCCGCCTCTACGACTTATGATGCCAATGCGGAAGTAGGCCATTTCTACGTCTTGGGCGACGGCAACACACAGAAAATTGCTTTGCATTACAAGGGCCCGTTGGAAAATCCGGCCATTGAAATCAATGACGTACCTGTTTCAGCCAACACCCATATCACGGTGAAGGGCAACATCTACAATGCCGGACTGGTTGATGGCTATATCACGGCCACAGTAAGCGAGGTTTGGAAGCCTGAAGTAACGGAAGACTTTGATGGTGGGCTCTGACCCCAACCTCCCCGGATGGGGAGACGGCGACGACTCTTATGGAGAAGCGCACTGATAGGCTGACGTATCAGCTTAAAAGGAGACTAAAAAACAGATAAAAGAAACGATGAACATCAAACGAAACATTTTCGCGGTGCTGGCAGCCGCCGTGCTGCTGGCATCCTGCAGCCAAGACGAAGTGATGACGGACACGGGGCCTGACGGCCTCGTGCCCGTCACCCTCTCGGCCGCCGTGGGCGATGGTGTGCAGACGCGCGCCACCACAACTGATGAAGGCCCTCTTGACCGTTGCCTGATTCAGATACTTGAAAAAGAAAAAGATGAAGCCGAATGGACGAAAGGTGCCGTACGGAAAATGGATGAGGCAAATGGAACCTACACCCTTACCAACATCATGCTGAATCCGGAAAAGGACTACACCTTCCTGTTTTGGGCAGATGGAGGCATGAGCTATTATACAGCGACAGATTTGACAGATGTAACCATTGCCTCTGAAACAGGAAAGGCTGGTATTGCCTACCAGACAAGTGAAGTATGGGATGGAGGTGATAACATTGAGGTCGAACTTACCCATGCCGTGACCAAGGTTTCATTGCAGTCCACTACGGTGGTGCCAACCTCAAAAACGATTGACATCACCATACCCAAGAAATACAGTAGTTTCAATGTCTTGGAAGGGAAGGTAAGCGGCGATGCCACCACTTATACACACTCTTCCCCAGGTTCGGGATCTGATGGCGACCAATTCTTCTTCTATGCCTTGGTGAAAGACGCCACCCAAAACCTGACGCTCAACGCCGGAGGCGGTGACGTGAACATCACAAGTGTGCCCCTCGGTCCGAACAAGCACGTCATCTTGCGTGGCGACGTGGATGGCGCCGGATGGACCACGGTCAACTTCACGGCAAGCGTCGATGAGATTTGGGGCAATGATGAAAACGTGGACATTCTGGGCTACAATTACGATGCAAACACTGGAATCTACAACGTCACCAGTGAGGAAGGCTTGAGAGCCATGGCTGAATTGGTGAACGGCGGTGAAACCGACATCAACATCACCTTGGCAAAGGACATCACCCTGACCGAAGTTTGGACACCGATAGGCAACTATAGCATTCAATACACCGGCACCTTCGATGGTAACGACCATGCCATATCGGGGCTGACCATCGACCAGTCAGGAACACAATATGCAGGACTGATAGGCTATATCGGCTTGGGTGGCGTGAAGAATTTGAAACTGACCAATGTGAATGTATCAGGATATATGAGTGTCGGAGCTGTGGCGGGATGGAGTGATGGGACCATATCCGGTTGCTCGGTTAGTGGTAACATAAAAGGCAGTCAAAGTGTCGGCGGTGTTGTGGGAAACGCACATAACTGCAATATCACTGATTGTTCGGTAGAAGGCATGGTCATAGGCACAGGTGAATTTTCAAAAGCCGGCGGAATTATAGGAAATGCCAACAAGACTCATGTCACAGAATGCCATTCCTCGGCTATTGTAGAAGGAATTTCTTATGTAGGAGGAATAGTTGGAACGGGAATGAATAGTTCCAACATAACTGCTTGCTACGCTACAGGTGAAGTAAAAGCCACGATAGCGTCAGACGAAGCCTATGCTGGTGGTGTAGTGGGACGTATCACCAGCAATGCCACTGTTACCGCCTGCTACGCCACAGGTAATGTCACTGCCACACAAGGCAACAACGCAGGCGGCGTAGTGGGGTCTTCTGAGTACGGCACTATCACCGCCTGTTATCACGCCACGGGCACGGTGTCCGGCTCTGCTCGCGTAGGCGGCGTGTTGGGATATAATACCGGCAACGTCGCCGCCTGCTATTGGCAGAACGACCAGTCCCAAGGCATCGGCGAAGACCAAGTCGGAACCGCCGAAACCACGAAGGTGGAAGACAACTGGGCGGCAGCGATAGATAAGATGAACGAGGCATTGGCCATCCAAAACATAAACTGGAGGTACGAACAGGCTGGCGGTTCATCGCTACCTGTATTAAAAACGGCTATATGATGGTTGTAGAAACGGATTGAAAAGTTATAGACATGAGAAAGCTCATTGAAAGAATCGCGTTCTACATCCGCTACGAGATGACATAAGAGGTCAAGGCGCGGATAGAACTGGGTGTGCTTTGCGGAACATTGCTCATCGCTTTTGGTGTGCTTGGTTATGGCCTGTATGGCTTATACTGGCAGGACCAGCAGAGGGCTGAACAGGAACGGGCTTCCCGTGAGGAAATGCGATACTTCATCGAGCTGATGGGTAAGCCCAAGCCGCATCCTACCATGAACCGCAAGTATTGGATGCCAAGGATGCTGCATCGGTTTCATTCCACGCAAGGCCGCATTCCGTTCCAGCCGGAGGAAGAACCCGATTGGGCCAATGAGGCTTCTCATCTATAACCCAGGCCACTACTCTTGTTCCGTCGGATTTGCAATCCGCCGGTTCTTTATATAAGGATTTGCAATCCGATTGACTGTTCATTGTTTGCAGACGGCAAGGCGCAACGGTTTGAGCGGATTACAAATCCTTATAGCATAGTTCGGCGGATTGCAAATCACGCCGAAACACAGAAACCGCCGAAACACAGAAGCAAACGAAACACAAGACTGTAAACAGAAAGTGAGTTCGGTATAAGAAAACATCCTTTGTAGGGACATAATTCATTATGTCCGCACGCCGCGAAGAGGCGTATTATACAAGTAAAATTGCCAAAAACGTTCTTTCAGAACGTGCGGACATAATGAATTATGTCCCTACAAAGGATGTTTCCGCTGTTTGTGAAGAATAATAGTTATGCCGAACCCACGTTAAACAGAGGACGGCAAACGGCGCTGCAATATGCCATGTTTTACGCTGCAAAAGGCGGCCTTTTGCCGTGCAAAACATGGCCTTTCATAAGGCGAAAGGCCGCATATTGCAAAACATACAAATATATAAAGCGAGGCCGTTGATTTTTCAATATTTCACCATAAGTGATAACTCGTTGTAAGTTAGAGCGTTAGCCAGTGAAAGATGGTATGCTGCATCCTTCACCATCTTTCATCGGCTGATGAAGGATGGTGAAAACCAGCGTGTTACCGCTTATGATGAAAGATTGAAAGATAATTTTCAAATTACGCGAAGATGCAGGAGTGCGGCGGTCAGCCTTGGCCGCCGCCAGTGTACAGCTGGCCTTGGCGCGCCCCTGTGCGGCGCATGTGGTTGGCGAGCAGGTTGGCGAACTCGTGGTTTTTCAGTCCCCATCGCGGTGCGACGAGCATGTCGGAGGGCGACTGGGACGTGAAGCGGTCGAGCACGATGTCGGGGCGCAGGCGGCGTATGTATTCGGTAAGCAGGCCGATGTATTCATCGGGCGAATACAGGTGGAAGGGTTGCTCGGCGTATTCGCGGGCGAGGCGTGTGCCGCGGATTATTTGCAGCTGGTGTATTTTCAGCGTGTGTAGAGCCGTAGTCGATATAGTGCCGGCCTGCCGCAGGCTCTCCTCGCGGTCTTCTTCGGGCAGTCCGAGGATGACGTGGCCGCCGGTTACGATGCCTCGCGCGGCGGTGTCGGCTATGGCGCGGCGTGCGCAGTCGAAGGTGTGGCCGCGGTTGATGCGTTTTAGGGTAGCGTCGTTGGTGCTCTCTATTCCGTATTCCACGGAGACGAACGTCTGCCGTGCAAGCGTGGCGAGATAGTCGAGCAGGGTAGGGCAGACACAGTCGGGGCGCGTGCCGATGACGATTCCGACCACGCCGTCCGTACTCAAAGCCTCCTCGTAGAGGCGTTTCAGCGTGTCGAGCGGCGCGTAAGTGTTGGTGAATGCCTGGAAGTAAGCCAGGTAACGCATGTCGGGGTATTTGTGCGCAAAGAAGCGTTTGCCCGTTTCGAGCTGTTCGCTTACGGATGCGTCCTTGTTGCAGTAAGACGGGTTGAACGTGTCGTTGTTGCAAAAGGTGCATCCTCCGCGGCTTATGCGGCCGTCGCGGTTGGGGCAGGTAAAGCCGGCGTCGACCGAAATCTTTTGTACCTTGAACGGAAAGCGCGAGCGCAGCCATGTGCCGTAGTCGTTGTATGGAAGCATTAAAAATTAAGAGTTAAGAGTTAAGAGTTAAGAATTAAAAATGAATAATGAATAATGAATAATGAAAAATGAATAATTGTCATGTTGATTATGTTGTGGCGTATGCCCGATTATTCATTATTCATTTTTAATTGTTCATTATTATTTGTTGCCCATTCTTCATTTCCATTAATATTAATTAAATCAGTTGCAGGTGCAAATGTAGTGTTTTTTAGTTATCTTTGCCCGAAAATTAACCAGAAAAAGAACGATGAGAAAGTTTTTTGTAATGTGTGCGGCGTTGTTCATGGCCGTAAGCAGTACGATGTCGCAGGATATGCTTTCAATAAAAGACATAGCAGCAGGCAAGTTTGCGGCGGAACGCCTTAGCGCGGTGACGCCGCTGAAAGACGGCGAGAGCTACGCCATGATAAGCAAGGACGGCAAGAAGGTTGAAAAGTATTCATACAAGACAGGCAAGCGCACGGGCGTGCTGTTTGATGTGAACAACACGGTAGGCGAGAGCGTCGACGGCTTCGACAACTACATAATGAGCCCCGACGAGACCAAGATGCTTATACAGACCAAGACGGAGAGGATTTACCGCCGCTCGTTCACGGCCACCTATTATATATATAACATAGCCGACCGCAGGCTCGAACGCCTTTCTGACGGAGGGCCGCAGCAGTCGCCCGTATGGTCGCCCGACGGTCTGAAGGTGGCTTTCGTGAGGGAGAACAACATATACCTGATAAAGCTGCTTTACGGCAACTCGGAGAGCCAGGTGACGAAAGACGGCAAGCCGGGCGGCGTAATAAACGGCGTGCCCGACTGGGTGTACGAGGAAGAGTTTGCCTTCAACTGCGCGCTTACGTTCAACGCCGACGGCTCGATGCTGTGCTGGATAAGGTTTGACGAGAGCAAAGTGCCGATGTACCAACTCCAGATGTACAAGGGGCTGGCGCCTGAAAAGAGCGAGTATGCCGAATATCCTGGGTTGTATTCGTACAAGTACCCCAAGGCCGGGGCTGACAATTCAAGGGTGGCGGTGATGAGCTTCGACACGCAGTCGCGCCAGACACGCACCATGCAAGTGCCGCTCGACGCCGACGGCTACATACCGAGGATAAAGGCGACGGCCGACGCCGGTAAGATAATAGTCTACACGATGAACCGCCATCAGGACAAGCTGTGCCTGTACGCGGTAAATCCGCGCAGCACGGTGGCAAAACTTCTTGTAGAGGAGAGCGTGCCAAGGTATGTGAAGGAGGAAGTGCTGGACGGCATACAGGTGACCGCAAGCCATATATTGCTGCCGAGCGACAGGAGCGGCAAGATGCAGCTGTACCTGTACAGCATGACAGGACAGATGCAAGGCCAGCTGACAAAGAGCGCGGGCGAAGTGACGGAGGTGTACGGTTACGACGAGCGCACTGGCGACGTGTATTACCAGGCGGCTGGCAAAAAACCGATGAACCGCGAGGTGTATGTGACAGGCAAGAACGGCAAGACCGAATGCCTTACCCCGGCGGAAGGCTGGAACAGCGCAGTGTTCAGCACTGGCTACAAGTATTTCATCAACTCGTGGAGCGACCGCAACACTCCTTACGAATACACGGTTTGCACCAATGCAGGCAAGAAGATTGTAACGTTGCTCGACAACAAGGCACTGAAAGGTAAACTGGCATCATACAACCTGCCGGAAAAGGAGTTCTTTAGCTTCAAGACATCAGAGGGTGTTGAGCTTAACGGAGTGATGGTAAAGCCTGCCGGTTTTGATGCAAACAGGAAGTATCCTGTGATAATGTGGCAATACAGCGGACCGGGAAGCCAGCAGGTAGTAAATTCATGGAATATCGGCTCGATGGGGCAGGGAGCTTTGTTTGACGAGTACCTTGCTCAGCAAGGCTTCATCCTCGTCTGCGTTGACGGGCGCGGAACAGGCGGACGTGGCGCGGACTTCGAGAAGTGTACGTACATGAAGCTCGGCGGCATGGAGTCGAAAGACCAGGTGGAGGCGGCCTTGTATCTTGCCTCGTTGCCCTACGTTGATAAAGACAATATAGGCATATGGGGCTGGAGCTACGGCGGTTTCAACACGCTTATGAGCATGAGCGAAGGCCGCGGAGTGTTTAAGGCCGGAGTGGCGGTAGCTCCGCCGACAGACTGGCGTTATTACGATACGGTGTACACGGAAAGGTATATGCGCACGCCCAAGGAGAACCCGTCGGGCTATGACATCAACCCGATAAAGCGCGCAGGCCAGCTGCACGGAGCGTTGCTGCTCTGTCACGGTCTTGCAGACGACAACGTGCATCCGCAAAACACGTTTGAATACGCAGAAGCGCTTGTGCAGGCGGATAAGGACTTCAAGATGAATGTTTACACAAACCGTAACCACAGCATTTACGGGGGCAATACGCGCAACCATCTGTTCAGGCAGATAGCGCAGTTCTTTATTGACAATTTGAAATAAGAAAGAATACAAATATACAATAAAACGGATATGAACAAATCAAAATCATTTTGCGCTTTGGTGCTCGGGCTTATGCTTGCACCAGTTTCGGCCGTTGCAGGAAATGTAACGGTAACAGTGTCAAACAATTCAGACGTGCAACGGCAGGAGCTTGTGGAAATCCCCGTAGGCGATGTTTACGCGCGTCTCGGAATAAAGGAAGGCGGAGCGTTCATAGTGAAGAATGCGCTCGGGCAACAAGTGGCATACCAGATTACGTATGACGGCAAGTTGCTGATTGACGCAAGCGTGCGCCCCAACGGTACTGCTGATTTTACAATAATGCCCGGCACGCCGAAGCCGATGAAGGCGTATGTATGCGGAAGGCAATACCCGGAACGTGTGGACGACATCGCATGGGAGAACGACCGCACGGCATACAGGGTGTATGGCCCGGCTTTGCAACGTACAGGTGAAAAGGCTTATGGCGTTGACGTCTGGGTGAAGAACACTCCCGACCTTGAGGTGGAGAAACGATATGACACGGAACTGTCTAACCATGCTAAAATAGAGGAGCTTAAGAAGGCAGGGAAAGAGGAAGAGGCTCTTGAGATGCAGCAGGAAACGACATACCACTTCGACCACGGTTACGGCCTCGATTGCTACAAGGTCGGCCCTACGCTGGGCTGCGGTGCGCCGGCGTTGATGGACGGCGGCGAGATGGTGCTGCCTTATTGTTACAAGACTTATAAGATATTGGATAACGGCCCGTTGCGCTTTACGGTGCAGTTGGAGTATAATCCTTTCACCATCGGAAGCGACAAGAATGTTGTTGAACATCGTATCATAAGCTGCGACAAGGGCAGCAACTTCAACAAGATGACTGTATGGTATGATGGTTTGACGGCACAGCGCGACTTGGCGGCAGGTATTGTAATCCACAGTGAAGACACAAAGAGCGTGCTTTATGGCAGCGATTACGTGCTTTATGCCGACCCGACGGACAATCCTACAAAGCAGAATTTCCAGATTTACGTAGGTGTGTTGTTCCCCAATGGCGTAAGTACAACCAATGCGATGATGTACGACACACCGTCAAATGGCAACTCCGGCCATGGAGTAGGGGTCGTTTCATATAAGCCAGGCATGAAATATACCTATTATTTCGGTTCGGCATGGAGCAAGAATGACGTGCGCACACTTAACGAATGGAAGTTACGCGCAGAAGAAACTCTTGGGGCTTTGCGTGCTCCGTTGAAAGTAACTGTTAAGTGATTTGACAAAGATTGTTTGTCTGATGAAATTCTGATATTATTGGAATGTAAGTCAGGCAAACAATTTTCTTTTGAATGAAAAACATACATGTAGAATAGTTGTTAAAATCTAATATGATGAAAAAGTTATTATTGGGAGACGAGGCAATTGCCCAGGCGGCCATAGATGCCGGTCTGAGCGGTGTGTACGCATATCCAGGAACGCCGTCAACAGAGATAACCGAATACATCCAGAACTCGCCAATTGCCAAGGAACGCAATATCCATAGAAAATGGTCTGTCAACGAGAAAACGGCAATGGAGGAAGCCCTTGGCATGTCGTTCATGGGCAAGCGTGCACTGGTTTGCATGAAGCATGTAGGACTGAATGTTTGTGCTGACCCCTTTGTAAATTCAGCTATGACAGGAACGAACGGCGGCATAATCGTACTTGTAGCCGACGACCCGTCAATGCACTCGTCGCAGAATGAGCAGGACAGCCGTTTTTATGCGAAGTTTGCCATGATACCATGCCTTGAACCGTCAAACCAGCAAGAAGCTTATGACATGGTACATTTCGCCTTTGATTATAGCGAGGCCATTCATTTGCCTATATTGATGCGTGTAACAACCAGAATGGCGCACAGCAGGGCTGTCGTGGAAATCAACGATGAACCAAAGGTGCAAAATCCGCTGAACTATAATGCAAGGTCAACAGACTGGGTGTTGTTGCCAGCGATGGCTCGCCGCCGTAACGACATTGTGACGTCGCAGCAGGCTAAGTTAGAACAAGACGCTGTTGAAAGCCGATATAATGGTTATGTAGATGCGCCTGACCATTCATTGGGAATTATAGCAAGCGGCATCGGTATAAATTATCTCAATGAATGTTATCCTGACGGATGCCCGTTCCCCGTATTGAAGATAAGCCATTACCCTTTGCCAAAGACGCTGATACGCAGGATAACGGAAGAATGCGACAGCGTGCTGGTTGTTGAAGAAGGACAACCATTTATCGAAGACGCGCTTACAGGTATCATGCCGGGTAATTCCGTAATCAAGGGAAAGCTTACAGGCGATTTGCCACGTACAGGAGAACTTACTCCTGACATTCTGAAAAAGGCTTTAGGCTTGAACAGTTGCGAAGGGTATGTGAAGAGCGAGAATACCGTGCCACGTCCGCCTGCATTATGTCAAGGTTGTGGGCACAGGGACGTGTATGCTGCGCTGAATGATGTGCTTAAAGAATATCCTAACGCGCGTGTATTCGGAGACATCGGTTGCTATACACTCGGTGCTTTGCCTCCATACCGTGCGTTGCATTCCACGGTTGATATGGGTGCCAGCATCACTATGGCGAAAGGTGCGGCCGATGCAGGACAATGGCCTGCCGTTGCTGTCATAGGTGATTCTACTTTTACGCATTCCGGCATGACTGGCCTGCTTGATGCAATCAATGAGAATGCCGACATAACGGTAGTAATAAGCGATAATCTTACAACGGCAATGACAGGCGGACAAGACTCTGCCGGAACAAACAAGCTCGAAGCAATCTGTCGTGGTTTGGGATTAAATGACGAACATTTGAAGACCGTTGTGCCTCTGCCTAAGAATATGCCGGAGATAGAACAGTTGCTTCGTGACGAGATAAATTACCATGGAGTGAGCGTGATAATACCGTGCCGTGAATGTATGCAGACATTGCAAAGACATTTAAGGGAAAAGAAACAGAAAGGAGGACAGGTAAAATGAAAACGGATATTATACTTTGTGGAGTAGGAGGCCAAGGCATTCTATCCATTGCGACTGTAATTGGCGAAGCTGCAATGCAGGAGGGGCTGAATATCAAACAGGCCGAAGTACATGGAATGTCCCAACGTGGCGGCGATGTGCAAAGCAATTTGCGTATTTCATCTTCGCCAATACATAGCGACTTAATATCTTGCGGGCAGGCCGATGTTATAATTTCGATGGAGCCGATGGAGGCACTTAGATATTTGCCATATCTTAATAAGCAGAGAGGATGGATTATAACGTCAAGTGTTCCTTTCGTGAACATTCCAAATTATCCTGACGCTGAACTTATAAAGGAAGAGTATTCTAAGTTGAACAATGTCGTAATGATAGACATCGAGAAACTTGCAAAAGAGAATGGCGTTCCCCGTTCGGCAAATATGGTGTTGTTAGGTGCCGCTATCAAAGCTATTGGCATTGAGCGTTCTAAGATAGAGCAAGCAGTGCGTACCGTATTTGCGCGTAAAGGCGAAAGTGTGGTCGATGCGAATATAAAGGCTCTTGAAATTGGAATAAGCAACGGTATTAAATAAGGATGTATCGGAAAATCCATTGGCAATATGAACACACCAATAAGCAAAGAACTTATAAACGATGCCATTCGTGATTTTGGCATACAGGATTTTGAAAAGGCTACGATACGTGAGGTGAAAGCTGTTGCCGCTTACGCAGAGGATAAGTCAGGAGTAGAATTTATCAAGTTTGAGATGGGCATTCCTGGACTTCCTGCGTCACAAATAGGTGTAGACGCGCAGGTGAAGGCTTTGCGTGACGGCATCGCCCATTCGTATCCTGACATACAAGGTAATCCAGAGCTAAAGAAGGAAGCGTCCCGTTTTGTCAAGGCTTTCATCGGTGTTGACGTCTCAGCAGATAGCTGTGTGCCCGTATGTGGAAGTATGCAAGGCACATTTGCTGCTTTCCTCACATGTTCGCAGGCAGACAAGCTCAAAGACACTGTGCTGTTTATCGACCCTGGATTTCCTGTTCAGAAGATGCAGCTCCAAGTGCTTGGCGTAAAGTATGAGACATTTGATGTTTACGATTACCGTGGTGACAAGCTTGGTCCAAAGCTCGAAGACCATCTTAGGCATGGTAATATCTGCGCCATTGTGTACAGTAATCCTAACAATCCGTCGTGGATATGCTTTGGTGAAGATGAACTGGAGACAATCGGAAAGCTTGCAACCAAGTATGATGCAATAGTGATGGAAGACCTTGCCTATTTCGCAATGGATTTCCGCAAACAGCTAAGTACGCCCTTCCGTCCACCTTATCAGGCTACGGTTGCACGATATACTGACAACTACATGATGTTCATAAGCGGCAGCAAGGCTTTTAGCTATGCCGGTGAGCGCATAGGCGTGGTGTGTATATGTGACAAATTGTTTAAGCGCCATTATGCCGACCTTGGCGCCCGTTACGAAGGATTGCCTTTCGGCCTTGTGTATTCTACGCGTATGCTTTACGCCTTATCGTCAGGTACAAGCCATAGTGCGCAATATGCTATGGCAGCTATGATGAAGGCTGCTTCTGACGGTGTTTATGATTTTCGTCATGATGTAGGCGTATATGGTGAACGCGCCCATAAGTTGAAGGCGGTGTTCTTGTGCCATGGCTTCCATATTGTCTACGATAAAGACCTTGACGAAGACATTGCCGATGGTTTTTATTTCACCATCGGTTACCCAGGAATGACAGGCGGACAACTTGCCCTTGAACTGATGTATTACGGTGTCAGTGCGATATGTCTTTCAACCACGGGCAGCAGCCAGCAGGGCTTGCGCATCTGTACTTCTTTTGTGGAAGACCGTCAGATTGACGAGCTTGACCGCAGGATGGCGGTGTTTAATGAAAACAATCCTGTAAAGTAAAGATTTGACAATAAGGGATTAAGCACAATAGAAAAAGAAAAAGCCGGGAACGTTATGGTTTCCGGCTTTCTCTTTTTCCATATTTTAATGGCTTATTCTTCAACAGCAGCCTGCGCCGCATCAACATAAATTTGATATTCAATAACTTACGTTGCCAGTGTAAGCTAACAGTAAGCGAATATTTGTTTAATATTTATTTGATTCGAGGCTTCGACTTAGAGAGTATCCTCTACTGCAGCTTGGGCCGCAGCTTTTTAATTCTAATAATCAGATGCTTACACTGATTGTGTAAGCATATTATATTGCACTGCACATAGCTTTCTTGCTATCACATATATCCCCTTGCTTATAGAATAAACGTTTTTGTTCCCATTAAAATGCAAACATGAATAGTAGCTTAAGCAACAGTTAATCTACAGCACATTCATTTTTTCTGTCCTCCTTTCTTTTAAAAGTTCGATAATGGCATCCTTGTCCTTCAAGTTAGAATCAAGGCGTGTTATTTGAGCATTCAGGCTATCTATCTGTTCTTTTAACAGTTTAATTGTTTCATTTTTATTTTCAACCTCAGATTGTACCTTGCTTAGTTGGGCCGCAAGCTCAGCATCGCCAATGTTATTGTGTGCATTTCCGTCCACTGCCACTGCGGCAAGGTAAGCGGATATCTGATGCTGTACGGGGCAGAATAAGGTGAAGAAATTGAAGTCTAACGCCTCACTTACTTTAATGAGGCGTTTGGTTTCCATCGTTTCCCGTTCTAAAATACGGTTAACGTGTTGCTGGGTTACGCCTATCCTGCGTCCAAGCTCAGATTTGCTTATTCTCAATTCTATGCGGCGCTTTTCTATCGCTTCACCCACATGTATGTGTTTAATATCTATGTTCATTTAGTTAAACCAATAATTTTGTAGATATAAACAGAAATCATTAAATAAATATTTGGCTGCATAAACATTTTTTATGTTACTTTGCAGGCGTTAAATTTCTTATTTAGAGAATACAAAGTTAAACATTAAACATTAAACATCCAAAAGTCATGGCAGAAAACTTGGAAAAAATCCGTCCCGTGCTTACCGCACTCGAAATTGGTGGTGAAGTTACCTTTCCCATTTCACGGCTGAAAAGCGTCCGCACGCAGGCCTCAGAGTTGGGTGCTATCTTTAACCGTCTGTTCAAGACAAGAACAGACCGTGAGAATCAAACTATTACAGTCAAAAGAGTTAAGTAGCAAATATGCCTCTATTTCAGTTTCTTGACCATTTAATTCCTTATGATACATTCCTGAATGACCTTGCTGCAAGGATTGTCAAGCTATTGAAAGCTGACCATGACGACCCGGAATATATCAGTCAAAGAAAAGCGTATCAGATGTTTGGTCGCCGAAACGTTGAGAGATGGAGGCGTCAGGGGAAAATCGTGCCCTGTAAAAGGCCGGGAAAGGTTGAATACAGGACAGCCGAACTGCGCTTCCTACAACGTACCGTACAAGATTACTTTGACAGGCAACCATCAAATAGCCATAATAAGCAAGATGAAAATGCAAAACAATAAACCATTTTATGGCTATATATAAACAATCTATTAGTATATCAAATAAGGATGAGCAATATATAGGTATAATCAATGAAAGAATTGAAACCAACATGCGACCCCAATGGTGTCTATTCGGTCAAGCGCACTTGTGCTGAGCTTGGCGTAAGCCATAAGACGTTGCGTAAATATAGAGAGAACGGTTACATCAAGCCGGTTAACCCCGGTAATTCAAAGCGTCCTAAGTATTCGGGGCAATCCATTATCGAGTGCTGGCACACTTTGGCTAAATTATGATCAGCGAAGCCACCATAAGTAAAGTCCGGGGTATCGACATCGAGGAGGTACTGAAACCTTACGTCAGCCTTAAAAGAAAAGGCTCGTCGCTGGTCGGACTGTGCCCGTTCCATTCGGAAAAGACACCGTCCTTTACCGTATCGTCAGGGAAAGGCCTGTACCACTGCTTCGGCTGCAATCGTGGCGGTGATGCCATCTCATTCATCATGGAGAAAGAAAACCTTTCCTTCACGGATGCGGTGGTGTTCATAGCCAAGCAACATGATATTGCGGTTGAATACGTGGAAGAGGAACGCAGTGAGGAGGAAACGGCAGAAGCCCGACACAAGGAGTCGCTCCTAATAGCCCTTGAGCAGGTCCAAAAGTTTTTCTACGACAGTCTGAGGAAAACGGATGACCCGGAAAACCGCCAGGCTCGTGACTATGTTTACGACAGATGGCCGGAAGAAACCTGTTCCGTGACAGGGATAGGCTACGCCCCGAAAGACGGCGGGCTTTTCATGGATTATTGCCGCAAGGCTTCCATAAACAAAGACGCACTTTTCGAACTTGGTCTGTTAAGGCGTAGTGAGGACGGTGGCGCATACGCCATGTTCCGGCAGCGCATCATGATACCAGTCCGTGACAGGTGGGGACGGGTAATCGCCTATACGGCACGGTACATCGGTACGAATCCCAAAGCCCCAAAGTATATCAACTCCGCCACAAGCCCCGTATATTCCAAGGGGGATACGCTGTTCGGGATAGACCGTGCAAGCCGTGTTCGTAATTCAGACTACTTCATTGTGGTGGAAGGCGCGTCTGACGTTCTTAGGATGCAGTCCGTAGGATATGACAATACTGTGGCCGCACTCGGTACGGCATGGACGGACAGCCAGCTTACACTGTTAAAGAAGTTCACTTCCGCGATATGTTTTGTTCCCGATTCGGATGTTGCGGATGGAAAGGCATACGGTCCCGGCTTCAAGGCGGTCATAGCAAACGGGGTGGCCGCTATTCGAATGGGATTTCACGTGACGGTCAGGGAACTGCCGTTTGCCAAAGCTGTCACATCTGATGACGATGCAAAGGAAAAAACTGTCAAAAACGATGCGGATAGTTACATCCGCTCAAAGGAGGATTTCACCTCGCTTGAGGAAAAGCACTTCATTGTTTGGATGGCGCAGAAACGGTTTCTCGTTGCTGACTCATTGGTGGAGGAGCGTAAGTGTGTGGCGGATCTTGCCGACCTGCTCCGCTACGTGGACGACCAGCTCGTCTTTGACCAATGCATAGAACAACTTTCAAAACTTCATGGCAAAGCGAAGCTGTGGCGCGATGCCGTAATGCAGGCACGGGGCGAAGCCCGCAAGAGGAAGGACAGGGCAACCTCGATGGACGCGAGGCAGCGTGAAGCTGAACTCCTGCGGCAGTTTGGTTTGTTCGTCCGTGACAACTGCTATTACGCCACTCCAGATGATGAAGATGAGCCTGTAAGGATTTCCAACCTCATCATGGAACCGCTGTTCCACATCGAGGACGAGAACAACGGCACACGCATATTCAGGATGCGCAATATGTATAACGTCAGCCGTATGATAGAGCTGAAAGAGTCCGAGCTGTGTTCGCTGAGCAACTTCCAGCAGAAAGTCGGTTCCGTGGGCAATTACGTCTGGCTGGCCAAGATAGACAAGCTCAACCGTGTCAAGGAATACTTATACTCAAAGACCGATACGGCGGAGCGAATAAGGAAATTGGGGTGGAATGCGGAGGAAGGCTGCTTCGCCTTCGGCAACGGCATACTGGACGGCGGCACGTTCAAGAAAGCCGATGACCTCGGGATAGTCCGTGACGTCAACGGCAAGGCATTCTACCTGCCAGGACAGTCCAAAATATACCTCCACAACCACGAGATATACCAATTTGAGAGGTTGATGGTGCATGAGAACCGTAGCGGAGTGAAACTTTTCGATTACGTGTCATTGCTGATGGACGTGTTCGGAGAGAACGCCACCGTCGCTTTCTGTTATCTGCTGGCCACATTGTTCCGTGATGTCGTGTTCAAACGTACAAGGCATTTCCCCATCCTCAACCTATTCGGTGAGAAAGGCACGGGCAAGACCACCCTCGCCACTTCCCTCCAGTCCTTCTTCCTTCACGGCGTTGACCCGCCCAACCTCGGCGTGACTTCCGTCCCGGCCATGAACGACCGCGTGTCGCAGGCCGTCAACACCCTCGCCGTGTTCGACGAGTACAAGAACGACCTCGACATCCGCAAGATAGCCTACCTAAAAGGCCTGTGGGGAGGCGGCGGACAGACCAAGAAGAACACGAGCACAGACGGCATGGCGGCGCAGACCATCGTCAGCACAGGCGTGGTGCTGTACGGCCAGGACAAGCCCACGCAGGACATGGCACTCTACACCCGTGTTCTTTTCCTCGCCTTTTCCAAGACCTCCTTCAGCCAAGCGGAGAAGAAACGCTATGAGGATTTGGTGGCAATGTGCAACATGGGCTTGACGCACCTTACTATTGAGATACTGCAACACCGTGAGCTGTTTGAAAAGAATTTCCCTGAAATCTATTCCATCACCAAACGGGAGCTGGCCACGAAGTTGGAAAACGAGACGGTGCATGACCGCATTTTCGGGAACTGGGTCATACCGCTGGTCACGTTCCGCACATTGGGAACCGTCATAGACATGCCTTTCAGCTATTCGGAACTGTTCGAAATATCGCTCAGAGGCTTGCGTAACCAGAACGAGCTGGCGCAGGAAAGCTCCGAGATAGCCGACTTCTGGAACATGCTGCAAGGCTTCCAGACATCAGGGAAGTGCATAGAGAACGCCCATTATCGCATCAGGTATTTAAAATCCTTCCGTCCGTTGTCGTCTAAAGAGGCTATCGAGTTCAAGGAGGCACGCCCGATATTTTACCTGAACACGGCAGCGGTATCCTCGCTGTTCGGAAGCCGAACCATGAATGCCACTGCCAACCGTTCCAACTGGTCAACCGTGATGTCCTACCTGAAATCGCAGCCGTCGTTCTTCGGTTTGAAGCAGGACAGGTTCACCATCCTCCTGCCCAATGGTCAACCGGATTACTCGGTCGAGTTTGTCAACGGTCAGCAAGTCAGGAAAGTCAGGGTCAACCGCCCGAAGGCTTTGTGCTTCGATTATTTGCAACTGAAAGAAAACTTCGGGCTAGACCTTGAAACAGAAGTCGTATCAGACACTCAAGAGTTACAGGAAGACCTTATGTAAAATAGCATCCATAGTCTAAAAGATTCGGTTTTCTATGCTTAATTTGGAAGAAAACTTGTATTTTTGCAGAAAAACAGCAAATAATCAGGTTAAATATATGATTTTAGAATTTTGTGTAGGCAATTACCTTTCCATCAAGGATGAGCTGAAAATATCCTTTGTGGCAACATCCCTCAAGGAATCACTGCCAGAAACCAATGACCTTGTTTCTATTTTAGGAGCAGGAGTGTCTTTAGTGCGCAGTGCCGTGATATATGGAGCAAATGCTTCCGGGAAGACAAATGTGCTGAAGGCTATTGCCTTCTACAAACATTTTATAATGGACTCGTTCAAAAACAGCCAAGCCGGAGAAGCCATCGATGTGGAGAATTTCCGTCTGAATGCGACTACGGTCAAAACTCCCACCACAATGGAAGCGACCTTTACTGACGGGGCTTTCATTTACCGCTATGGCTTTGAGGTGGATTCTAAGGCAGTACGGGCCGAATGGCTTTATCGTCGGATAAATAAGAAACGTGCAAAGGAAGTGGAAGTGTTTTACCGTGAGGAAGATACCACTACCGTCCACCCGAAGAGTCCGTTGATTCAAGATTTGGTGAACAAGAAGATGGTGCGTGGTAATGCTTTGCTTCTCTCTACCGCCGCCCAATTTAATGAGCCTACGGCTGTCAATGTCCTGCACTGGTTGGGAGATACACAAGTTTTGTTCTGCAGTGAAGATGAAAAACTGTGGACGCAGGCTATCAGGCATCTTGACGATGAAAATATCCGTGACAGAATTACCCGTTTCGCGCGATATGCCGACTTGGGAATAGAAAGCATTGCCAAAATAGACAACCGCATAGTGAGCAATCATCGTCAATATGATGACGAGGGACGTGAAGTGAACAATGTAGCGTTCTCCTTTAACGGTAATGAATCGGAAGGAACAATCAAATATTTTTCGCTGTCCTACCCGATAATAGATGCCTTAGATAATGGCAAGCGTCTTGCCGTGGACGAACTTGACTCAAAACTTCATCCGCTACTGGTGCGTAAAATAATTACCCTGTTCAATTCGTCTGAAACCAATCCGAAGGGAGCGCAGCTGCTTTTTACAACCCATGATACATTTCTGCTTGGTGCAGGGCTGTTCCGCCGCGACCAGGTATGGTTCACCCAGAAAGACAGTTTCGGAGCTACCGAAGCCTATTCACTTGCAGAATACAAGGTTCGGGGTAATTCACCCTTTGAAAAGGAATATCTGCAAGGCCGGTTTGGGGCAACTCCTATCATAGGCGATTTGGAAGCAATCTTTAATCCGGAGGGCTGAATATGGCAAGACAGGAAAAAAGGAACCATCGCACGGCTGACATAACCCGTCGGCAAGGCGTAAGGATTGTCAAGCAGTCTTTTCTCATTGTATGCGAGGGGGTACGTACAGAACCCGAATACTTCAAGTCATTCCGCATCACGACCGCCACAGTCAAGGCTGTCGGTCAAGCGATGAACACGGTCAGCCTTGTAAACAAGGCCATCAGCATCCGCGATGCCGATGAAAAGAAGAAACGCAGCTATGACCAGTGTTGGGTGGTCTTTGACAAGGATGATTTTCCAGCAAAGGATTTCAATCAAGCCATACAGCTTGCCTGTAAGAACGGATTTCAAGTGGCGTATAGCAACCAGGCGTTTGAATATTGGTTCTTGCTGCACTTCAATCTGTACAAAGGGCCTTTACACAGGAACAACTATGCCGGGATGCTGTCTAAACTTATTGGAATGCCGTATTCCAAGAACGAGGGGTTCGGTGCCGTGATGTATAACAGGTTGGTCACTTTACAGCAACAGGCCATCAAGAATGCAAAAACAGTGTTGGCTGAAATTTCAAAGGGAAATCCTGCGATGGAAGAATCTTCCACAACCGTACATTTGCTTGTAGAGGAACTGAATAAATATATTTGAGTATGGTATCACAATAGCATATAGAAGCGGTCAGTTTTCAAACTGCACTAAAATCCAGACATTTGTACTTAATACATAGCTGCCTGGATTTTTCATTTTTAGACACAATCATAATAGCATGAGCTGACTTATAAGTTAATCAGCTATGTCTGGAGTAATGCAATGTACTTCTTTCCCCAAGTAAACCTTAAAAAAATAATATGCACACATTTCAATGGTGACTGCGTTGACAAGGGCTAAATAACATTATATCAATAACATCCATGAAAAAGTATGCGTTGACAAACGTTGACAAGCGTTGACAGATTTAGGAAAATCAGAAAATCCATAGCCAAGTGTTGACAAAACATGATACATATACAATTTTCTTTTTTAATTAAAGAAAAAGGATAAAGTATTGCATAACAGCGTCTTGCAGGTAATGCTTTTCACGTAGTCACGCCCCTGTCAACCTTGTCAACGCTGTCAACCCTGAAACATATACCCTTCTCATTTCGCAAAAAACGAGCAACCATTTTGATGGCCTTTTTTTAGAAGAAAGGGAACGTGAATAAAAGCAAGTCCACAAAATCCGTTATATTCCAATGAACTCCCTCATCTTCCAATGTTGAACGTCTTGCGTGGCATCCGTCCGTCGGTTATTTTTATGGCAAAAAAAATTAAGACATGGACTTATGTAAGTTGTTTGGCGAGATTATGCCGGAAGAAACATACTCGGTGCGCGAAGCCGCCCGTTACCTCGGTGTACACAGATGCACCATCTATGCCTATATCAGTCATCCCGAAAGGCCGCTGCCCTTCAGCAGGACGGAAGGCAACGTGAGGCTCCGCTTCCTCGGCAAAGACCTGATGATATTCAAAAAAGTCGGTTTTCCGAAGAAAGGGCGCAAGCGCAAGGGCTCCCGATAGTGTTGCCAATATTATAGAAACCGCCTGTCACATCCGCAAGGACATGCAGGCAGTTTCTGACAAACGGTCAGACAATCTCCCTGATTGCTTCAAGCAGTCCGTACACCATTTCTTCCGCCTTTTCCATATCGGCCACAATGTCCATGATGTGGTAAGGCGCGCCACGCAGTCCGTGTCCGTCCTTGCCAATCCACAGGCTCGCCTCATAGTCGGGGGCGAAGCCTTCATAATAGTCCTCAATGTCATCTGCTAGGCTTGTCAATGCAGTTTCCTTTCATCGAAGCCGAAAAGCCAAAGTCCTGCCCTGCAGGTGTGAACTTGTAGAACTCGAAAATGACGCACTTCCCTTGTCTTTCAGCACGCACTTCCCAACCGTCGGCCTCGCCGCACTGTATTACCGTATCAATCGTGATGTTCTTATTCATTGTCTGGTCTGTTTATGCCGTCCGCAGCCATGACAACCACGGACGGCGTGTTAGTGAATGTTTATTTTTCAAATTCCGTAAGAAACCGCTGCAAACGATAGTCCTGCAGGTTCTTTAACTTTGTGGGTCGGAAGTTCTCCTGCTGTCTTGCCTGCAGCTTGCCAAGGCCTTGTACAGTAAGGTCAAGCGTCACGTCCGAAAGTTCGTTAAGCGAGAAGTAGCCGTACTCGTCCTCCATAAGCCCTACGACAATGCCGAAAAAAATTGTGTCATTCTCCTGAACTTCTCCCTCAAGTACGAACCACCGCACCGAGCCGAGTGCGAAGATAGCCATGCAGACGGCTTCCTTTCCCCTACCGTCCTGCGAATAAAAGGGATAGCCTTTCAAGGCTTCCTTCAACTGGGGTGTCATCAACCTGCACATGTCAGCAAAGTCTTATTTCGTCACCGTACACTTCTATCTCCGCACCGCTTGTCAGCCTCACAATGAAGCCTGTATCTGTCAGTGCCACCACAATTCCGTGATGGTAACCACGCCACGGCTTAATCAGTTCACATTCCCTGCCGTATTCGGGAAAATCAGTATATCCTGCCATATTCATCTATTTTTAAGTTGTTACACTATTCTGTTACTTTATAGTCGGGGTCATAGACAAGCTCCTTTTCGACAAGTGTGATGTATGCTTCCGCCGCCAGCCGTGATGCCCACTCGTTGCGGTCGTCATAATAACCCTTTTGGTAGTTGTGCGCCAGTTGGCGCATGAAGCCGATGAACACTTTGAACATCTGCTGCAGGTAGCGGTGAGCTGTTGCCAACACCATGCCAGTGTCCTCCGCAGAACGCATCCGTCCGTTTACGAAGTTCTCGAACATTTGGGCAAACTCCTTGTCGTGCTTGGAGATAGCACTTTCTTGATAGTCGTTGTAATAGTCCATAATGGTATGTTCTAAAGTTAGACAGTTGCCTGAAAATAAATCTGTGGTTCGGACGTGACATTGTAAACGTAGTTGCCACAGCGCACCAGCAGACAATTTTTGCCGTAATACAGCCTCTTCATGCCTCTTACGCTCCCTGTTTTGTGGAAGTTCGGGAAGCGGTCGATGCCGATGCGCTTTCCCTGTTCGATGGCCATTTTCCTTACTCTCATGTCGGATGTTTTTAGTGTTTTGAAATTCAATTCTTTTCCCTTTTGTAAAGCCCTTTCGGGCTTCATGGCGGGAAAGCCGTTTTTCGTGCGGAGTGCCACTGCGGACACGTGGGAGGATTAGACGGTTGTGAGGCGAGAGGGTGCGGACGGAATGCCCAAATTTCCAAGACACGCGGAAATTTGCGGAAGGCTGCCGTCAAGCCCTCCCGCCGAAAGACAAGGCGGCAACCGGTGTTCCTCCTGTCCGCAGTATATTCGCACAGAAAAACGCTTCCAGGCATGATGTCCGATGGCTAAGGAAAGGAACATGACGGACATTCCAAAGGGCACGTATCCGCAGTACCGCCGCTGAAGTGTCGACTACAGTGCAGTGAAGCGGAGCGAACCGCAGGAAGCCGTCTCTTCGGTGGCGGACATGGCTTTGACACGAGTACATCACAATAATACGGCTTGGACACCTTGGTGCCACAGGTACTGAGCGGACAAGACGGCACGTTTCCACATCCCTTGCAGATCGCTTTCGGGGCCGCATGAAATACGGATGGTCGGAAGCGGCTGCAAGAAAAAACTTTGAAGTATTCTTTCAATGGATGTTTATTATCCATATCCGGTTAAAATTTACGACAGAAAATTTTTCTGTGATGTTGTTTACTTCTCTATGACTTCTGGTATAAAGAGATAGAAAACGAAAAGGAAAAGGTCGATGACGGAAGTCAAACACAAAATGACTTTTGTTTGTTTACCCAAATCCTTTTTCAGTAGAGAATACTAAAGTTTCAAAATAATATAAATTAGAGATTATGGTAACAACTTCAATTTCGCGTGTGTTAGAGTCTGCTCTACCCGCGCTTTCAGGTTCAAGTGTGACTTACAACGCACAAAACAACATCTTCCTTACCGACGGTTATACAAGTGCCGCCGGCAACACCTATTATCAGGGCATCCGCGTGTCAGACCGCATTGCTGTCAAGTACAACATTGGCCAGGGGTACTGCCACACCTTCCTCAATGGCATAGAGGTATATGGATACGATGGTAGCAAGGCCAGACTCATAGGCTCCCGCTGTTACAATTGTCACTTTTTCAGCGAGAGCAACGCAAAGAGGGAAGCCGTTGAGATTGTGCTTGACTATATGAGAGGTCAGATTAAATTGCTTGGTGCTTCGGTGAATTCTAACCAACTTGAAGAGTTCTCCGAAAAAATTGTCGATGGAGCTTATAGGCAGATGAAAACGCCTCGCGTGATAATAAACAAAAGTCAAATTTGAAAAATAGATAATCATGGCACAGATAGCAAACATATCAAATTCATTGTTCGATGGTCTTTTACCAACTTTCGGCACTCGCGGAAACAACCTCCCTGTATGGAACGAAGGACAAAAAATGTTCATCTCCTCGGAGTATGAAAGCGCATCAGGTAACCGCTATTACAAAGGCTTGCGTTTTTGCGAGCAACTCGTCGTAGTCGAGACGGTCGGTCTTTACCACACGTGGACTTACATTGACGGTCTTGAGATTTACGTCTTTGACGAAAGAAAACCAAAGCTGGTAGGCAAACGGCAATATGACAAGACGTTCTACAACACCGACTTCATTAAGGAGCAGACTACTCAAATGGTGTCAGACTACCTCCAAGGGCAGATAAAGCTGCAAAACGTCAATGTGCCAGCCTTGCGCATATCCGAAGAGGCAAAGGCGGTAGTGGAACGTAGTTACAAAAGTTTCCTCTCTGATGATTTCGGGCATAATATGCAAGATATGATACCCTTGCTTTGCGCATCGAACCAATAACGAACAATAAATTCCGTGAAACAATGGGAACAGTAAACAGCGAAATGACCGTCCAGCAAGAACAGGCTTACGAGCTGATACGAGACACTTACACGAGCTTCTTCCTCACCGGCAAAGCTGGTTCCGGGAAGACAACTTTCCTGCGGCGCGTGCAGAAAGAAATATACAAGAACTTCATTGTGCTTGCCCCCACGGGAGTGGCGGCCATCCTGGCCGGAGGACAGACCATCCACTCGTTCTTCGGCTTTCCACTTGAAGCCATGCCAATAGGCAGTGTCGGGAAAATAAGCCCGGAGCGTTACAACATCATAAAGAACGTAGACACGATAATCATTGACGAAGTCTCAATGGTGCGGTGTGACATAATAGATGCCATTGATGCCACCTTACGCAGCTGCCTTTACTCCACCGCTCCTTTCGGCGGCAAGCAAATGGTGTTCTCCGGAGACCTGTTCCAGCTTGAGCCTGTCCTCGTAGGCGAGGCCGAGAAAGCAGTCATAAGCGATAATTACCACACAGAAAACCCCTTTTTCTTCAAGGCGAAGGTGTTCGGCAGAATGCGTCTTCCGAAGATAGAGTTCAAGAAGATATTCCGCCAGGACGACACAGCCTTCCTTGGCATACTCAACAACATCCGCAACGGCGTTGTCAGGCAAGCCAACTTGGACATGCTTAACAGCCGTGTCGGCGTGTCTGTGCCGGAAGACGACATGGTAATCACGCTTTGTTCCGTAAACAAGCGTGCCGACAGGATAAACGCCGCACGCCTTGACGAGATCAAGGAAGAGGCGTTCACTTTTGAGGGAAAAGTGGAAAAGGAGTTCGACGAGAAAAAGATGCCTGTCAGCAAACAACTCGTTCTGAAAAAAGGCGCACAGGTGATGTTTTGCCGCAATGACCCGATGCAACGTTGGGCCAACGGCACCTTAGGCAGAGTGGCACGTTTGGATGCCGACAACGTCTACGTTACGGTGGAAGGCGGAAAAGAGTACAAGGTTGAAAAAACAGCGTGGGAGTCGACCAACTACCAGTACGACCCCGAGAAAAAGAAAGTCGAGAAGACAATCACTGGCACATACACGCAATATCCGTTGAAGCTCGCTTGGGCTATAACGATACACAAAAGCCAGGGTATGACGTTTGAAAAAATGGTACTCGACCTTAGCAGCGGTATTTTTTCAGACGGACAGCTATATGTGGCATTGAGTAGGGTGAAGTCGCTTAGCGGACTTTACCTGTCCCGTCCCATTCTTCCATCGTATGTACGCGAAAGTAAGGAAGTCCTGTCATACGCCGAGCATTACAACGACGAACAAGTCATAGCCAGCGAACTGGAAAAAGGGCGCAACCTGTATGAGGCCATAAAACATAAAGACAACGACACCGCCGCGCTTGGGCTATTGCGCATGAGCGCGAACAAGGCAAAAGATGGCAAGGTGAAAGATGCAGTTTATCTGCTTGGAGACATGTTCTCGGCAATGATTTCTGACGAGCACATGCTTAATTCGCTCAAAGAGCCACCAATTGTAAGCAAAGACACCTTGGCCGGAAATATGCTTAACGCCACATTCTCGCTCTATTCAGGAAAATACGTTGACGGCATCATCTATGCGGACCGCATCGTCCGCCAAAGGCCGTGTATGGAAGCCTTGTTCGTGAAGGCGCGTTGCCTGGCGGCGTTGGGGAAATATGCAGAAGCGGACAAGACGCATACGGAGATGGCTGAGATTCTCGGAAATCAGGCGGATGCTAAAATATATTTCGCTGTGGCAACGGTCAACGAACTCATAGGCGACCCGGGACTCGGAATCATGCAGTCGCTTGTCAAAATGTTTCCTTATTACATGCCGGCAATCCTCAAACTGCGTATGATGATGCAAGCAAAAGACCTGAAATTGGAAGCCAAAGAAAATAGCGAGCTTGTTGATGCTTTCAACAGCGATGCACCGACAGCCGACTTCAAGGACAAACTTTCAAAGTCGGACAAGAAACAACACAAGAACTTTATCAATATTATTTTGAAACAGGCGTTTTAGTTGTAAGTAAAACGCCACGGCTGCCCCTGTTCGTGAGAATCGGGGCAGTTTTTCATATCCACGTTTACCTTTTGAGAAATTATGGTATCAATGAATAGAAATTCAAAATAATATTGAACATGAACCAAGATGTTTTACATGGCGTAGGCAAAAAGATGCGCATCGCTTATTTGCAGGGAAAAAATACTCTCAGTATTGGTAGAATATGCCTACAAGCAACTTGAAAGAGGCCAAAGGATTCAGCGCATACGGACTGAATGTGACTGATTTACGCATGATGTTACATTCTTGCCATAATCCTATTTTGAAGGCAAAGATTAAAGATTGCATCATCATGTATGAGGAAAAATCCAGAAGAAGCAGTGAGCAAAACAAACAAAGTATAGAGAAGTTGAACGACTTTCTTGAAAATGCCATGAGAGTGGGATTAAGGAGGGTGATTAGAGTCATGCGCAAAAAAGCAAGAAAAAGCAAGGACATGACCTTGAATGTCGTCTCAACACTTCTCGAAGTGGAATTTGCCAACCTTTGTGCAAAGACTACACATGACAAGCAGTTGAAAGAAGTGATTTACGAACGGAAGTCTATATTGCTTGACAAAGTAGGGCGTCGGCTTGCCGGAACAGGATGGAGATATGGATACAACGACAACTGCGGCAAGAACGCCTCTTACATTATCTACGTTTATCTACCCAATGGGGTTCAATTAATCGTGGCATAGCAATGATTACAACCTTTACAAGAAATTTCCATACATAGAAACTGAATGGGATGGGCAAGTATGTGTGGCAAGTATGTGCCACGATGGAAAAGCTGCTGGATTATGTTGCTAAGAATTATTCATCTTTCTTTTATCCTTGAAAATCGAAACGTCTATGAATATGATGGACTGACTCCGTCAGACGGAACCAGCCCCTCATTATAAGTACACTCAGTTTGGAAATTTTAATATTCCTTATCGCAAAGTCAATTCCCTTTGATTCATATTTTAATGTTTACGTCTTTATTTGCCTGACCATGGTATTGATTGTCGTAAACTTTAATCAAGATTTTTCTCCATTCCCCATTGCCCACTTCGAGCATATAATCCAAAAAACTGGCTATCTCACCGATAGTATCCAAAAGGTCAGCATCTTTCATTCGAGGATGTTGCTTTAATAACGAAATCTGTTTCCAGCCATCCATTATCTTGCTGAGTGAGACACCGTTAGATTCCACATTTCCGAACAAACTCTGGACCGTTTCAAAATCAAAATTTTGAAGGAATTTCCACAGTTCTGTTGACAACGCCATGCTCATTTCATCTGTTACGGCAACTTCACTGCCATGCGATTGATAAAAAGCAAGCCCCTCACTTATCTCTTCTGATTTCTGCCTTATTGGGTCAAATGCTTGGCTGGCATCATTGGCATACATTATTGTCCAATATATCGCATTAAGGGCACCCTTTCTTTCAGTATTTTGCCACAAGAACTTGTAAATTTCCAAGTCCAGGTCACACCACTTTTTATAGAGTGGTTTCAAGTATTCATTTTGCAAAGCCAGAGGTTCATCAACATCGGCATAAAGTTTTCCGTCATAAATGAAATGTCTGGCATCAATTTCCCTGGACTTGATTTGTTCCAAGAGGCGAAAGTCATTAAAGCCTTGGTTATATTCCAAAATCAAGTTTCTGTTAGCCTCTGTAAACGGATTTTCCACGTGTTCGGTCTTTACCTCGTTCTCATTAGGAAAAGCGAAGCTGTGTATTCTTTTGTTTATGAATGTCGACAGGAAATAGTGTCCCAGTTGTTCTCCATAGTGGTTTGAAAAAGACTCTTCGAAATCTTTCTGGCTCATGGCCGATAGCTTTTTCAAGTCGACTGGCTGTTGCAGATTGGCGGCAATGAAACATTGGCGCATTTCTCCAACGGCGTTAAGCATTTTCAGCCCAACCAAGTCGGCAGGGTCATCTGTGTAAGTGGTTTCGTTGACGTTGACATATTGCCGAGCGTTGTCTATTCGTTCCGACAGCGAGGGATGAGTGTTCCATCCGTCCACAATGGAAATTTTAGAGAGGTACTTGGCGCTGTCTCCAATGGGGCCATCCAGCGACGTGTCTTTTTCCACAGTCAGCTTGTCGCTATTTGAAAGCTGGCCGTAAACGAAAATGTATGTTTGCCAAAATTCCGGCACATAGTGTCCTTGTGTCAACGTGTCAGCTATCACTTTTTCGTATGTTGAATATCTGTCCGATAATGTTTCGAGCTTGCACAGTGACGAAATGAACGGTCTTGCCCCCACAACCTTGCAGGCCACGGTGTCAGCCTCGAACTCCATGTACCTGGACAGACTTCTGTTTTCTTTCTCTATCCAATTGTAAAAAGAAATCGTTTTCTTCGTAATGAAAGAGATGGGGTAAACTGCCAGATGCTGATACCATTTGTAATCTTCTTGGCTTCTCGCTATTGCGTCTTTTTGTAACTGCTCCCTTGCATGGTCTATCATGGCACGGATAATCAGCATCAAGCGGTATGTAAGGGTGCCGAAACGCATGGACTGTTGGGAGAAATGCCCGAATTCATGGCTTAGGATGGCCTTCACTTCAGATGAGTTCATTCCGTGGAGCAGTCCTATTCCGACCATTAGGTTTCTTCCTGTGGGAAGGAAAATAGACCAGATGCTCGCCTTGTCATAGAAAACGCAGGCATTCACTTCTGGCGACAGATAGACGTGTTTTGGCATCTTGTTGCCAGTGGCATATGCTACATTCTTAATCATCGAAAAGAGACAGGGACAGTCGTTTTCGTCTATTTCAAACCTGTTTTCGTTTGATGTCTTAGGCGAGAAGAACAGCGGCTTTATCAGGTAGAAGCCAACTTGTATGCAGAACCACCACATGGCGGCCAAGGCTATCACCCCTACAATCAATAGCCGAACGTTTATCATCTCCAATCCTCCAAGGAAATCAGGCATTGAAATTGTCACTAAGGCGGCACCTACAAGAAGTAAAAAACCGATTATTATCAACGCCACATAATAAATGAGGAACAATATCACCCTTATCAGTACAACTGTTCCCTCTTTCTTTATTTTATTACTTATAATTTCCGCCCTCATCTTGTATTTAATATCAATTACTCATAAAACGTTTTTATGATATTAGTATTTTTTTATTTCTTTTACAGCCCCAATAGCATTGATTCGCACCTTAAACACTTCATGACATTCTTTACAACAGTATTGATGCCATGATTTGCCCATAGCTAAATTCACACCTAAAATACCGGGAACCCCAGTTGCCATTTGAAGTAGTGTGCCACCTACTAAACTTGCTGCTGCCTCAATACCACGAGAAAACTTGCCGTTAGTGGTTTTTGTTGTGTTATAACTGCCGCAATAAGGGCATTGAACATTAGTTACCATAAATAAATTCTTTTTTAATTCGTTATTTATCTTTAGATACCACAAGGGTTGATTTTGTATTCAGTAATCTACAATTTTTTTTCAATTTCGTCTCTCAGCTTGAGCAACTTCGCATAATCATATTTGCAACAAGTAAGGCGAGATGTTATATCCTCAGCGATAGCACGCTTATCAGGATGCTTATCAGGATGTGCCTTGACAACCAAATCTTTATACAACTTCCTAGCCTTCACTATTCCGGCTACTACATTTTTACTCTCGTTTGATTTAATCAAACGTTTAAACTTTATTCGATTGATGAGACGATACAATATATTCATTTGATAAAGTATTGATTGAGATTTGCGAAATGTTTTAATGCATAATACTGAGATTTACTTGTGGTTTTCCCTTTTATGACAAGCGTATCAAATCCTAAAGCCATAAGTTGTCGGACGAAGGCTACGTTTTCTGTTATGTATTGAGATAATTCTTTCATCTCTGAATCCATAAGCGACATATCATTTTCAATAGTTATCTTGAACCCACTACGGAACCATAATGCGCTCATTTCATGAGCATATTCACTTTTCCCTTGTGAAATAGATACTTTACACATTCGTCCAAACTCACCACTTGTAAAATACTCCTTAAATGCGGCATTCATTTGATTAATAATTCTCATTCTCTCAAATGACCCATCAAGCAATGAATTGATAAGGTTGTTTATAAAATCTTTAATAGCCATAATGATATAGTTGGTTATATGTTGGACTCCAATATTGGAATTCATACTTGTATACCCAAAACTATATATATGTAAATGCAAACAGCAAGAGAATTTTCCATATATAAATAAAAATACTCCTGCTGTTCAATCAGATACAGACCTATAAAAAATTAAAGGTCATTGATTTTTTTAATTAGTTCTTGGGCGGGAAGAGTGATTTCTGAATATCCCTCATTACGTTTTATCATATCTTTTAGCAATATAAGAGGCTTTTCACGATTCCCGTCTTTAAGGTAAGCAATAGCAAGATTCCATGCGATATCGTCCACATAGTTATTATATAATGACTCCTCACTAAGTGCTTCTTCATAAATAGAATTCAACTCTTTAATTGCAGCCGAAATTTTAATGCCATTTTTTACATTTGAAAAAAGCGCCAAAAGTTTTGATTCAATTTCAGGATTTGCGTTATCTCCTCTATGACCTCCTTCAAGATTTATGTCAGCCACATAAGCATAGTATTCTGCATTACCTAACGATACCGTTTGCTGATAATTGTAATATTTATAACCGCCAAAAGCCAAAGTACAAGCAACGCAGGCAGCGATGCCATATTTCATAACCTTTGGTAATAATGAAATCAAAGTAGTTTTAATTCCTATGAGCTTTTTAAACTCTGCCTTGCTTAATCCTCTTATTAGATTCACAATTTGTTGGTCATACTCAATACCAACCTTATCCATAGATTTTATCATTAATGCAATAATGCGGGCTCTTTCTTTTTTCTCTACATCTGAAGATAATTCAGACATAAATGCAGTTGCTTCTTCTTCAGACATCTGATTACGAAGAAATTTGTCGACTTGCTGGTCGAAATACACATAATCTTTATTCATACATTAATTCTTTTATTACATCACTATAATTGTCTTTCAGTTTGCTCATACATTGACTTTTCTTTGTCTTGACAGAATTTGCATTACTGAAATTTATAATCTTAGCTATTTCTTCCATACTCATCTCATCATAATAATATGCCCAAAGAATCTGGTTACATGGAGTAGGTAACGATTTGATTATTTTTTCTATCGCCTGCTGTTGTCCAATTGAGAATCCACCATCTAGCCCTATTAGAGTATCAATTTTATTAGCATTATAAGAAGCGTCATCCGCTGAATCTGTAGGTTTAGCGTCACGTATCTTTTTTAGTGCTTGAAACATACACACTTTTGTAAAATAAGTGCTGGCCTTTGAGGTCAATGATACTAATTTTCCGGCATGTATGTTTTCATACATAGCAAGGCATGAGTCTTGATACACATCCTCCGCAGTTTCTAATGACAGAGAATAATTCTTGCGAAGAAAAGCTATGCTTTTTTTCTGCATATGAGAGAAAAAAATATTTAATTCCTTTCTGTTATGTAGAATATCATTTTTTTTAGTCTGCATATCTTAATACTTTATTGCTATAGATTTATATCTTTTATCCTTAATGAATTGCATCTAAAAAAATCCAAGCCGCCCAATATACAGGGTCGGAATAATCTTTCGATGCACGAAGACATTCCTGGGCACTTTTAAGAGATTGAATCTTTGTTTTACCATGTAGATAATTCTCATAGAACTCCTTCATAAGTAAAGATGTAGCCTTATCATCAACTTCCCATAAGGACATTAATATACTATTTACCCCTGATAATTTAAAACCGCGTTGCAGTCCGAAAATACCGTCCTCCGACAATGCTCCTAATCCGGTTTCACAAGCAGAAAGAACAGATAAGTCAACACTATCCAGATTTATATATGATAATTCTTCCGCTGTTAGGATTCCATCTTCGAGATTTTCAGGTAGTTTCTGTCCCTCCAATGAAATATTAGCACCGCTAAAAAGTAAGCCTGATCCTCTCATTGCTAAAGTTTCGACTGTCGGTCTATTGTATTTATCTGCATATAGAAATTGATAATTATTAGGGTTTGACATTACCTTGTCTTGAATATCATCCTTATCAAAATAGAAACCATGTGTTGCTATATGTAGGAGATTTGGGGAAGTTAAAGACATATATTTGAAAGAACTTTCAGTTCCATTTGCTCCGGAGAATAATTGTATCTGATAATTATTTCCCATTATTTGGGCAATGTCTACTACTTCGGTTAAAGTCCATTCTAAATAATCTGCTTTATTACGAAATAATCGAGAAGCTGTATGCTTTGATAAGTCATCTTCTCCGTCAATATGAAAAGTTTCATTGACTGCTAATATTTCATTTATTGTTGTATCATAATTAAGACCACCGTAAAGCACAGCTTTTTTACTTTGAGTTGAATTATTCCTTTTTAATAATTCTCTTGTTGAAGATAAACGGTATAATTGATGTTTATTTGAAGCTATACATCCAGCTGAGTCACAGAGACTCTCAATTGCGATAGAATTAAGAATGCCATCCGTGGAAAAGTAAATTGTGTGAGCATTTCTTATTTCAGAGAATGCCTCCAAAACGGACCAAATCGTCTTATACATTCCAGGATTCTTGTAATTATAAATGGTTTCTCCCCCAATTTTAAACGCATCAAGCTCTTTTTCAGTAAAAATGCCAACTGTAGTAGGTGAAGATGACATAGTCACCCATACTGCCCCGTATTGGGTCGTATTTTGTACAGGATAAGAAAAGAACTCTATAGCTACTTCACCTGGCTTAAGTGCATCTTGAATATCATTCCATCGGACAGATGTAAAATCAAGAAAATCACCAGTTTGTGAAGCAATATTCATAAGTTCTCGTTCCTTATTACTAATATCACGTTCTATTTTTTTTCTTTCCTCGGAATCAGTACCATCTATACGTTTTTTATGTTGAAGATCACTTATCTCCTGTTTTAGTGTAGCAACTATACTACTATTTGCTTGTGCTAGTATTTCTTCCAAACGAATCGAAGATGATAATAGAAGTCCCTTTTTAAGGAGTCTAATATCATAAGCGAGATTTCCGAATTCATTTATTAATGCGTAATCTCTATTTTCAACTGCATACGTAGTGTAATGTGTAGCGTAGCATTCTATTCCTGATAGTGACTGGTTAACAGAAGTCCAAAAGCTTTCTCTTTGTTTATATGGTAAATCTCTGAAATTTGAGATAATATACTTCCTGCAAACCTCCACAAGATCTAAACATATCTTATACAGATTTGTCCAGTCTTGTTTTAGAAACAATAAAGTAGAAAACATATTTTCAGCTGTAAGATATGATCTATTACGAACGCAATCGCACTCTTTCTTAATCTCTAATGCTTGTGACATCATTTCTATTTTGTTATCTAACGGTGAGATAGCGGTGCTTACAAAGAATAAGATATCAGCATATTCATTTGATTTTTCTCCATACAGGCTTCTACTAAGTAATAAACATTTTTCAAGCAATTTTATTGATTCCTTTTTGTCGATATGTAAATATCGTGATGCTAATTTACGAAGCCCCTCATAATATAATGGATGCTTTGTCCCATATAGTTTTTTAATTATTCTACAAGCTGTTTGAGTATGTAATAATGCATCAGACTGTCTACCGACAATTGCATATATTTCTGCAATATTTAACAATTCAATGACGTAATATTGAGAATTATTTCCATAGATTTCATTAGTTAATTCTAATGATTTTTCATTGTAAAACAGTGCACGGTCAAAATCTGCAATTTCACCATACATATTGCTTAAAGCTGAATAAAGTGAGGATTGTGTTTCAACAAGTGATGGTTCTAGCTCTATTTGGGCACTTGCGGATTCTAATATTGAAATAGCTTTCCCTATCTGACCTTGTTTTTGTAGTATATCGCTTTCAAGGAATATTAAATTGTAATATTCGTTAGATTTTGAGTCTATTGGTAATGACTTTAATTCTTTTATGAATTCATTTGCAGTATTATAGTTCCCAATGTCTCCATATAATGTTGCCAAGTTGTAATAATATGGATATAGTTTATCACTATGATTTCCGTATATGGATATAGCTATATCAAGAGTCTTATGATAAATTTTTAAAGCCTGCTGATATTCACCGTCATCTTTAAGAAATTCGGCAGTCTTCCCGTTGACAATTAATGCTTTCTCTTTATCTTTTATTTCCACTTTATCTATGACAGTTTCTAAGAACTCTCGAATCTTTTTGTATTTTGCTTTATTTCCACGGGTATGCCATATATGATAAAGTAATGTTTGGGTGTATGCATGTGATTCTATGTTATTAAGGCAGATATATAAACTATCGGCCTTCTCCAACAGCATTAAGGCTTGCTGTCCATTCTCTCTCTCCATATACAATATTCCTAACTGTAATAATTGGTCAGCTAAATAAATAGTGTCATTTAGATTAGACTTATAAATCAAATCAATGGCCTTTTGTTGATATTTTAAGGCAGTTTCGGTATCTCCCTGTTTCAAAAGTTCCTTTACAATTAAGCTATATATAATTGTCCGATTACGCTCTGTCATCGGCGTCAATGTTTTAATTGCTTTTTTATAATACAAAAGAGCTTTTTGAGGGTTATCATTTTTTGAAAAGAAAAACCCTAAAGTCATATAAATAGTATTCCAATTTTTCATTGCTGTCAATTCATTGTCAGGGTTAGCATCCTTAATGGTCATTTTGGGTAGTTTATTCTCATACATAAGAACTTTATCGTTTCTTTGATGCTCTACGTAATAAGACAAAAGACTAACAATTATATCTGTCCTATATGTATTTGGAATATTACCTGAATAATAATGTTCTAATTTCTCTATTATTTCCCCTTCATCTTTGTCTAACTTATTATAATTTTCTAACTGAATACATAACATTTGTATTCTATACTCTATAGGAAGATTCTGTTCGGAAAGACCTTTTTCTATATAGTATGTGCTTTTCTTTATATCTCCTATCTGAGATGCGCTTATACCGCATAACATATATAAAACAGCATAGTCGTTGCTACAATTTTCTGATATGGAAAGCACATTGACTGCTTTTTCCAGATGTTCCAATGAACTTTGGAACATACCATTCTGGAAGTCAGCAATACCTTCTTCTATTTCTTTTTCGGTATTAACAGTTTGTCCCGATGCAGTTTGACCGATAAACAGAGCTAATATAAATAATATCAGTTTCATTCTTTTCAAAATTTGTAGCAATAAGTACATCTCAAATAAAGTCAGTTAAGTTATTTATCTAAAATCATCGATAAGAAATGGTAGTGTTTAACTTGTTAAATAAATTATGCAGGTGGAATATTTTCGCACCATGCTTATCTCTATTATAATTATTGACTTGCTAACTATTTAGATGTTTCAATTACTACATTTTGTTTACGTAAGCGTCTGTCATTATTCATGCCAGATTTAACGTTATTAATCCACTTGTCTGATTTGTCTATTTTTATGCTTTGCATAGTCTGAGCAATATAATAAGAAAGGGACCCATACCATATTCCAGTGTTCCTATCACGTACTTCCTTATTCTGTTGATACGAGCGACAAGCTTCTATAAATATTACAGGGGATTGTCCTGGTTGAGAAGGTATATGAAAATAATCATTGGTTTCCCGTGTACGGTCAGGCGTATATAATTTACCGGAACGAGTAAACCCATCTCTAACACCTCGTATATGTTCATCATCACCACGTGAAGCAGTTCCACTATGACAAGCATCAAGTATAACATATAACTGGCCTTTTGTTCCAATTTTAGACCGTATTTCATTGAAATACTTTTCAAGGGTGTCGTCAAGCAAATGGTTTTTGCCTTCATATACTCCCTTTTGAAATTTCATTTGGGCATCTACAGGAATGAGAGCTTCATCCCAGCCATCTGCCTCATCACCATTTAGGTCTTCAATAGGTTGACCATGCATAGAAAAATGGACATAGACCAAGTCGCCTTTTTTACAGCTCTTTACCAGTTTGTTAAGTGATTTTACAATTGTCGAGTATGTGGCTTGGCCATCAACAATAGTCGTTGTCTTGAACCCTTGCTTCGTGAACAATGGACTGAGCAGCTTGATGTCATTAGCACCACTGATGTTAGCCCACTTGTTAGGATCTTCTTTTGGATTTCCGTAGTCCGAAATGCCTATCAGCAACGCACGTTTCTGCTGTGCGAAAGCCACTTGGTTCGCACACATGAAGTATGCTGCCATACAAATTAAAAATAATTTTTCAAAAGTTTTCATATTGCAATTTAATTTAAACCGTCTAATAAAATGAATGCCGCCCAGTATTCTGGAGACGAATATATCTTGTCTGAACGTAGTTCCAACTGTGCTTGGCGCAACGCTTCACGTTTTGTCTTTCCACTAAGGTAATACTTGTAAAACTTAGTCATAAGCAGGCAAGTGGCCTTATCGTTCACTTTCCAGAGCGACATGAGCAGGGTGTTGGCACCAGCCAGCTTAAAACCACGTTGCAATCCGAAGACTCCCTCACCCGTAGTTTCACCAAGACCGCTTTGGCAGGCAGACATCACAACCATGTCAATGTTGCCAAGATTCATCAATGTCAACTCTTTTGCCGTCAGCACACCATCGTCTACATCGGCAGGCAATTGTTCGCCAGCAAGCCCAACGTTGGCACCACTAAAAATCAATCCAGAACGCAGTAAAGATTCGTCCTCAATGTTGAGCTGGTTAAGTTTTACGCCGACAAGGAAACTTACATAGTTACGTTTTTCGACATCTTCTTCGCTCCAGAAGAAACCATGCGTCGCCAAATGGATAATATCCACACGTTTCTCTTCCAACGCACGGAACGATTCTTCCGTGCCGGCAGCACCTGTGATGATTTGGCATTTTTTGTTTTTGGCCAGCTTAAAGTCTTCTGCTATCGAGTCTACTTCTTCTCTTGTATAAGGCAAGTCTTCAAATCCATAACGAAAATTCTCCATTGCCACAGCTCTCGATGCATTTTCAGGGTGATAGTCGCCGGCCCGACTTTCTGCTATTAGTTGGTCTCGGTTAAGGTCATAACTCAAGCCTCCAAACAGCACTGCAGAATTGGTACCATCCTGCTTTTGCGTTTGAGCCAGTTCGCGAGTTGACGAGAGTCTGAATATCTTGTATTTGTCACACATACGGCTACTATCAGGCATTAGTGCGTATTCGATTGCTATTTTGTGAAGTTCCCTGTCTGCAGAAAAATAAATGACGTTTACGCCGTTTAATTCCTTTTCCAAAGGGCGCCAAATTAGTTGATATATCAAATCTTTTTCATACAAATCTGAATTTTCGTAGCTGTCCAATGTACTTTCCGTACAGAGCGGGAGAATGTGGGGCGTTGCATAACTTTTTTTCAAAATAACAGCACAATATCTCGGCTCACCACCTATTATTTGGATGCTATCACTTGCCTGTATGATTGGTATGTTGTAAAACTCTATTGCTATATCATCATTTTTTAGGCTGTTGCGTACATCTTCCCACTTGATTGCATTGCTCCTTGTAAAAACTCCATACGATGCTGCGCTACGTGAAAGAGATTTATCCAATTGCTCAATTTCCTTTGACATTTCTATGCGCTTAAGCGAGTCGCTCTCGTGCATTATCTGTTGGCGTAAAAGAACCATACGGTCATAATTATTTATGGCCGAAGAGTCGCCAGATACCATGATTGCGTTTTTCACGTTGTTGGCTGTGCGCAAGAGTAAGCCCTTTGTTGTCAAAATATTGTCATAGATTTTCCCATATTGGCTTTCGTCGCCAGTTTCATATAATATAAGATTTAAAAAAGGCAGGTAATATTCAAAATGTTTATAGAAGTTGGTTCGTTCTTCTTGTGATAGAAACGCGAAGTTGTAGGCGAAACTTTGCTTGAGGTTTTCCGAGGTTTTTGTTGCAATGTCAACGCTTTGGCTTGAGTCTGCCAGCCATAAGGCTAAGGCATAATTGAATAATATTTCATTTCTTTCATAGTCTGTTTGACAAAGTGAAGATGCTTTTTTAAAATAAGGAAGGGATTCTTTAACTCTTGACTGAGCCAAATATAATGTTGCAAGGTTATTATAAGCCATTCCATTAGGTTCTCCAATATTCTCGCTCAAGGCTATACTTTCTTTGATGCACATAACGGCATCATCCCAAAATCCTGCCTGTTGATAGATAACTGCTGCATTTGAAAGTATCTGTATGTATGGTTTGCGTTGAAATGTCAAGTTCGTTTGGTTGTCAAAGTCGTTAGTAAGCGCCACCTCTGTTATCGAAGACAATAAAGATACACCTTGTTTTACTTCTTCAGCGATTTCACGCCCGATGCCATTGCGCAGGTATTTTATGGCAACGTCAATTAACAACTTTGCAACATGTATGTTATTGAGACCAGACTCAACAATGGCGCAATTAGACAGACATCTGACATAACCATAGCCAAAATCCATGTTTTTCTCATACAGTCGTTTGCTTAAAGTCAAATAATCCTTTGCTTTTTGATAATTATGGACTTGGTAATATAACACTCCCAATGCATCACAAATGTTACGATACACTTCAATGTCTTGCGCGTTGTCCTCGTCAAGCTTGGCTAATGTTTTTAGATATAAGTTTTCGGCTTCGCTCAGTTTTCCCACGGCAACGTAACTATTGCATAAACATTGTATATATGGTGCGAGTTCCTTGAACGACTGTGAGGCCGGCCATTGGTTGATTACTTGCTCCAAGATGGGTATGGCGGCAATGTGGTTATCTGACATAACATATTCCATTGCTTTTTGGATAAGAACCAAATTGTCATATTTCCCGGATTGTAAAGCTTCTATATCTGACTGTATCGATGCGTAAACTTCTGTGCTATTCAAACCATATTTTTCGTATATGACTTTGGCTTTTTGCAATTTTCTAAGGACTGCCTCTTTCGCGGCATTGGAATAAAACTCGCATACGGCTTCCCAATAATAGCAGAACAAAAATTGGGAATTTGTAGAAAATTCCATTTCATCCCCATACTTATCCAAAACAGCAGTTACATTGCGCAAATAAGGTAGTGCCGTTGTGTATTCTCCCAAAGGATAATACCGAGTGCCTAAGGCAATGTTGTAAAACCAAGCATCTACTTCATTACCCATGTCAAAGCTATCTTTGTGGGACAAAATATAGTCAATGGCTGTCTTGTCATCCCAAACGCCTTTATTCTTTCCAAGTTCGTTGGATACAGCAAGGCATGACTCCGTTTGGGAAAATGTTGGCAAACAGGACAAGATGAAGACAATTATTATACAGCTTAATTTTCTCATAGCCTTACCTTTATTGCGTGTTCCACTTTTTCCAAATATTTCTCTGTTCGTTCCAACGGCTTTCCAGAAAATTTTATCTGCAAGCCTTTAGCTTGTGATAGCAGCTCTTTTGCCTCGTCATACATACCTTCCAGTTGGGCAAGATGGCCTTTGTTGTGGAGCAATGTGGCATATTCCAATGATTCCTTAGAGTAACAATGCGCGATTATCTTTTCCGCCGCAGTCAGAACCTTATGGCTTTCTTTGTATTTTCCGACATTCATATAAATTATTCCCAATTTATTGTAGACCCATCCACGTGAGGCATCGTCAGGTGCGAAACTGTTAGCATCTAACCATTCTAATTGTTCTTTAAGGTAACGTTCTGCAATAGGTTCGTTTTTTCTTGAAACGTTATAGTCGGCAAGGTTCATAAGGACAAACCAATGTAGGCTGTCTCGGCCTTCTTTAATTTGAGATGAAACAGGATATATATCTTCGCAAATTTTGTTACCTTCATCCTCGCGTTGTATTCTTATTAAAAGATTTGCAAGCTGCAATGAAGTTACGCCCCATTCATAATTTTTTGCCGCATATGACTTTCTGACATACTCCAAGCTATCTATTTGATTGTATGTTTGCACAAAAAAATTCAAGCTCTTTTCTATTTTCTCAACTTCCTTTACTTCGATAGAATCGGTTATGTCGTAATTTTTTACAAGGTATTTATAGTATTTCTTGGCATTCTTTATGTCATGATGACTAAATACAAAAGTCGAAACTACTATACTCATATCTGTCACCAAATAAGATTCATCTTCGCCATGAAACATGAGACGTTTTTTTGTTTTGAGCAGCTTATCTATTTGTTTTGTATCTCCAATATCCGCATAACACAGTAAACTGATACGATACACTGGCTGCATCATTTCTGATCCATCACTTCCACATCTTTTGAATATTGTTTTTGCATCATTCAATAACGAAAGAGCTTCATTCCATTTATTTTCATTCCTAAGAGATATTGCTTTGTCCAACAATTCACACGCATAGTCAAATGGATCCTCATCAAGACTTTTACCACTTCTAATGTAGCTTGCAATGTCAGAAAACCCTTTTCGTTGGTATATATCAGCTGCATTATTGCGAATTTCTTTTAGGTAAGTTTTTAAAGGCTCGATGTCAGTGTTAAGATACGGTATGGCCTTCACTATGCCTTCTTCATACCACAACAGGGCTTCGTCGTCTTTACCAGCGTCTTCTCTGTTCTCGCCTATAGCTTTTATTACTTCAAAATATGCAAAAATATTATTCTGAATACCTAATTTCGTTTCGCAAAGTTCTTTGGCTCTTACCAAATAATCGTAACTTTCTTCAGCTTGATCTTTTTCCGAGGTATACCATGCCGCAAAATAATAGTAGTCAAAGAGAGTGCTGTCAGCCATTTGGGCGATGTCTGCTTGCGTAATCTGCGGAAATAAATTCTTGCATGCTTCCACATCTTTTGACATTAAAACATCATTCAACTGTTGGGCAACCTCTCTTTGTGCATAAAGACCACATGCATAAAACACCAATATAAGAATAAACAAATATCGGTATAATATGCATGAGGACGTTAAAAAACTATGACCAAGCATCGTTCTGTTTTTTTCGTAATCTATCATGGCCGATTACAACCATAATACCATATTAATTTGTTAGTATTACATAATTATTGTAAATAGGTCCACGATTAACGATTTTGACGAAAAATTTTCCAGTCCAAGCCGGAATCCAGCATACATAACAATCATCTGAATAGCTCTCATCTGAAGCTATGAGATTCCCATTTGAATCATAGACATATAAATCAAGATCCGTATCTCCATCGCCCGACACCAATATCTCTGCAAGTACATTCGCTATAAAACTGATTTGATATATATCTGTACTATTGCCATTTACAGCGTCGTAATGACGGGATGGACCATTTACAGCTCCGCGTTGCGCTCCCTTAGCCTCCGCGTCAATGTTGTCAATCAAGGCCAACAGGTTTTCGTCACCATCGGCAAACTTCTTGGCATCGGCCAGCACTGTATCATAATCAAATGAAACTTTAGCTTTTTTCCCGACGGCCTTGCTTTCATCTACCTCACTCCCTTCTCGCGTAGTGTTGAGCGGTTGTGTCGGATTTTCGGAAAAAATCTGAAGTGCATCAATCAATGCCAAAGTTGACTTATTGGTATACCCGTAACGGAGCAGGTCATTGGCTAGCCTGACCGCAGCTAATGATTCGGAGCTTTCACCTTTAAGTTCCGGCTTTTCTTTAATTGATTGAGCCATTGCACCAATAGCCAGAACTAACATGCTCACAAATAAAACTAACTTTTTCATTTTTCGTTGAATTTAAAATGATTATTATTTCGTAAGGATTAAGACCACATAATCTTCATACTCCTTTATTAGTTCTGTCAATGACGGTCTCGCAACAGAAATAGATGTATTTTCCCCTAAACTAATTTCTTGTGGACAAGCTTCCATCAAGCTTTTTAAATAAGATGCCTTGATGGCATAGTTGACATTTTCGGATTTGAAATAATCACGATTTAATCCAGAACTTGTTATACCAACAACATTCCCGTCCATATCAAATAGTGGACCTCCACTATTTCCCGGCTGTATGGGAACAGTTATCTGGTACACTCTTACATCGCCTTGTATTCCACTCTTAGAACTAATTTTCCCATCTGTAAATTTCACCTCAGTTCCCATAACATCAGCCATAGGATACCCCATTGCAAACACAGTACTACCTGTATCTTGGGTACGGGTCAGAAGCCCATACGGAATAGCCGACATGGCTTTAAACGTGTTATCATCGATTTTTATAATTGCTAAATCATTCTGTTGGTCTGTAACCACAACTGTAGCAGGATGTGATTCGATTTGACCATTACGGGTAAAGTTGACCTGAATAGTATTTGCACCATCTATAACATGATAATTTGTGGCAATATATCCTTGTGGACTCAAAAAGAATCCCGTCCCATTGCCCTTCCAAGCATTCGGGTCACTTTTTTCTTCAGGTAAATATTCTTGTGGTATATTTTGAGGATTTACTACTTCCTGCACCACTAATTGCGCTGCATCAATTATGATTGGCTGAGATGAAGGATTATATAGAGACACTCCACATAGAGAGCCATCATAGTAAATACGCCCAACTTCTTTTACTGGTTCCCCATTAATACATAATGTGATTTTATCACCGGAATTTACAACCGTTAGCTGATTAACATCGGGTCTAATGTGATTTGATATTTGCCAATCGTCACTTTGAACTGTTACTCCATTTTTCCTGTAGGTAAATTGATATTTATTTCCCGCAATTGAAAAAGCACAAGTGTTATCCCAATCTTTGAATCCGAATAAAAAGGTTACAATTCCTTGCCCTGGATTACGTTGGTTTGTAACTACTCCTATCATATTCTCACTCATTGGTGAAAATCCTGTATAAATACCACCTGATATAGTTCTTTCTGGTGAAGCTTGCATAGATATTGATTCTGCATCATTGACTTGGACAATACCATTCTGGCCTTGAAATTCCCAAGCTTCATGATTACGGATGAAGTTTTCATTATATACGAGGAAAACCATTCCATCTTCGGTTATCTGTAAGTACTTATTGTTATGAAGCAGTCCATGTTCAAACTTGCTTACCGTAGCAATTTTTCCATTCTGATAATATTGCAGCGCATCACCATTTGGAGTTCCGAAATCGAACATAGCTTCAGACTCAACTGCTCCATCTTGATAATATGATATAACTGGTCCATTGATCCGGTTATTATAATACTGTTGCTCCCGCTCGATTTGTCCGTTTTTATAGTAGAACACCTGTTCGCCTTCTAAAAAAATTCGATTCTCATCATCATAATCTATATAGATAGGGTATTGTTCGGATTGTATTTCGCCTGTAATATAATAATCTTTAACAACACCTTTCGGACGGTTTGGGGCTTCATAAGTAACTAATCTATAATAAGCTGCTTGTTTGGGTTGGCAACGGTTCCAATCCTCATCAAAATATTCAGTGACACGCTGTCCGATTTTAGGAGAATAGCTTGATTTGGATTCCCGGATTTGTTCTACAGGCATTCCTTTTTGAATAAAAGTAACCACACCGTCATAGTTGGTAAATTTGCCTGTATAAGGAGCATCATCTGTCATAATCCCTACAAAGGTCGCACCATTTGCATAGTGCAAAGTGCCTTTTCCATACATTCGGTAATTGATAAATTCTCCTTCATATGAATGACCATCTTCCGTCGTCATAGTTCCATTTCCAGTCAATTGTCCTTTGACGAATGTACCAGTTTTAACCGAGCCATCTGCATGAGTAAATGTGCCTTTTCCTTCGCGAATGCCGTTTTTATATGAACCTTCGTATTTGGATTCGAACTTACCATTTTTATACTTTATTGCAATTCCATTGCCATTGGCTTTCCCATTTTTTGAGGGACCAGTCCATTCAAAAGAAACTCCATCAGAATAGTAAGGGTCAAGTAATTGTACATTATTCCCACAATTTACCCACTTACTTTCCAGAGTGTAAGTCTGAGCTCCAATGAAATTACATAAGAGCAAAGCAAAAATCAATAATAATAATTTCTTTCTCATATTGGGTGCTATTACATTTGTTTATACCATAAAGAAGTCAAAGGTTAATGACAGTCCTGTTTTTTAAAAGAGTATATCCGTAACAATGATATGTCTTAGCGACATTACAGAGAAATAGCAATGTTTCAAGCCTTCATTTATTTGATTTTCGGGCCATAAGATTGATTTAGTATTATTAAAATCCATACATCAATACCCTATATCCGTGTCGGGCACAACTTTATCTGGTTCTCCAATTCCTAATAACTTCTTTTTCATAATACGTTGAAGCGTGGAACTGCAATGCTCCACATCTTTAAGTTGACGGTCCTGAGAAAACCTTGTGTACAGATGTAGTAATAGCAGCCCACGCTATAGCGTGAGAACCACTATGCTATCCTTGTACACGTTTGAAAGTTTCTCAGGTTTTCAACTTACAAGATAAGCATAACGCTTCTTCTTTTTCTCTTATGTCTTGGAAAGAGTTACCTCTATCCGATTACAAAAGTAACCAAAATCTTTGATAATATCTTAATGACGAATGATTTTCTTTGCTTTTATTTCAAATGAGGATAGTTCCTTTGTTTCTTTCTCTGAAAATTACCGACCCACGCCTCACGGCGCAGGCCGGTACACTGACATTACTTGGAACTTATGCCGTTGATTTTGCCTCCAAGAAGCGGTAGGCATTGTCATTGACGAGCTTTATTATCCGGTCATGGAACTCGGTGTTGGAGTTGCATACGCCACGGCTCTGTACCACTTTTCCTTGCTTAATCGAGAACTCCACGGTTTCAATGCGTGTGCCCGAAAGGTCGTGGGCTGAAAGGATGATGCTGTCCGGCTTGGCGTAATACTCACACTTGAATACACAGTGTTTCATGGCTTCCCCCTCGGCACGGAAAGCCTCGATGGAGTCAAGGGCTGATATTTCAATGCCGCTGTCGCTTATGACTATGCCGAAGAAACGTGACTTTTCCCGATAGAAGTCCTCCTCGTGGGCTTTCGCCCTTTCCATCTGTTCTGCCAATCTCCGCCTTTCCTCCATTTTGATAGCTTTTGCGAGCCATCTGTCATGGTCTGCCTTGAGGCCTTTCGGGCAGATGTACTTGGCGGAACGGATGTCCTTTCCGCACCTTTCAAGCAGCCTTATCGTGTCGCACCACAACCCGTAATTCTCCGGCTCATAGCGGTGGCGTTTCGCAATCTTGTACGGCTGCCAACACCTGTCAAGCTCCATTTCGTGGACTACAAAGTATTCCACCGCCTTGTAGTCCTTGGCTTTCATCATGGTTTCAATACGGCTGTCCGTAAGCAGGGCTTCCGCCAGCCTTGTCGGGTGGCATTCGGGAAGTCGCCCCCTCATGCCATTGCGCCTTAGTTCCCTTGTGGTGGAATAATGCGGATAGACAAGGCAGTCCGATATTACCCAATGGACGTTGGTCATGTTCCTAAGCTCTATGCCCGAAAACCTGTTGAAGCTGTCCATATAATGCCCCAACACCCTTTTCCTTGACGTGACGGCTGTCTTTCCGTCCTTGTTGAGCCACAAGCGGCACACCTCCATTTGCCATGTTTCCAGCTCCTTGCCCTTACGTGCGACGGCGGTCAGCAGGAACACCCTCTGCACGTGGAAGCCGTCAACCCTCTCGATGGTGGAGAAATAGACGCTTTCTTTCCGTTTGCGTGTCAGCGTGTCCGTCACTTCCAGCTTTTGTCTGCAATACGGGCAACGGATGTATTTGCCTTTTCCCTTGTAGCCAAACTTCCGTCCGCAGTCGCCGCAGGTACACTTGTGCCCAGATGTACGGAAAGCGATGTGGCTTACCGTGTTCCTTACTGCCCATTCCACGGCTTTCGGACTTATTGGTGACAGCTTCACGTTGGAAGCCGCCACCGCCTTTTCAAATCTGTTTCTCGGTTTCATAGCTCAGAAATTGTCAAAAAGTGATGGTTGCATTTGTTTCTCCTCTTGCGCCTTTGCAGGTTTCGGCCTGTGGTTTCGTGCCTGCAGCTTGCGCAGTTCCTCCTCTTGGTAGCGTTTGAGGGCGAGTGTCCTCTGGTCCGCCTTTTCCTCCTCCGTCAGCTCCACATGGTGGTTGACCACCACGCTGCACTGCAAAGGTTTACCGATTTCAAGGCCAGGCTCGTCTATGACGTGTACCGCCATAGAATATAACTCGCTGTCATCGAAACCGCAACAGCCGGAGTTCTTTACTTCGTTTAGGATAAAAGTCACCACATCGTCAATGGAACGCGATGTCGTTTCATACTTGGCACGGAAGAGTTCATCCTCCTTCGCCCTCTGGTCAAGATAGCACTTGATTGCCTCCTTGAATTGCTCTGTTCCTTTCATGTCCGTAATGTTTTAATGTTCAAAAATCCAATGAAGAATTGAAGTTTAATCTTTTCCCTTTTGTTTGAAGCCTTGCGGCTTCCTGCTCCGGGATGTTTTACGGTACAAGAGTACGGAGGGTGGAAGTGCCACAATGCAAACGAGGCAGGTGGAAAACACACGGAATACCCGATTTGGCACAAATCGCGGAAGGCTGCCGTGCGTTTTCCGCCGCAGCCAAGCCCGCGCCGTTTGCAGCCGGCACGCCCTCCGTAAATTCGTATCGGAAAACCCACGGGGCAGGCTGCCGTGCAGGGGCAGTAAACGAAAAATCCCGATGCCACACCTGAATGACACCGGGATTCCCACATATCTTGAAACAAAACCTTATAAGGCTTACTGCAAGGGTATCTCAAACGACTTCACCACGCATTGCGCCTCCTTGTCCAGTATGAACCAGTATTCGGAATGATAGCCTTGCCCGTCCGCGTCCGCTCCCTCGAAGTCAATCTTGACCTTCCAGCCGGAGAAATCCTTTTTCTCTTTCCCTGTGGAAACGCCGGGATTGAGAGAGCGCAGCACCGACATGGCCGACATCTGCCTCTCCATGAGTGCGGCTGTTTTCCTGCCGCTTGCGTCGAAGTTCTTGAAGCTGTCGGTTTCCTTCATTATCTTCTTGCTGATTTTCATCATGGCCATTGATATAGCCATCTTTTCATCCTGGGTGACATAATCCCTGCCGAAAACCGAGTCAGCCCGGCTGACGGTGAGGATTTTCACTGTTTCAGGCCTGTCAACAGATGCCTCCAATGCCTTCACCGCCACTTCCTTTGCACGTTTCTGCGGAGAGGACGAGCAGCCTGTAAAGACAATGGCGCACGACAACGCCAACGTGCAGGCAAACGTTGTACCGAAACCCGTTTTCTGTTTCCGTTTCATAAGTCATATTTTTACGATTTGAAGTTTGTCCGGCGATACGCCGAGCCGCTTGCGGTAGACGGTCCCGTCCTCGCGGTACATCTCCAGTTCTGCCGACGTGATACCTCTCTCGCATATTTCCACGGCTTCATCCAAAGTAAGCGTATGGCCGCCGATGTTGCGCCAGATGGCGAAGGAACAGGGTGCGTCTTGGTTGGCATAGTTGGAGCAGTTGAACGCCCGGCTTCCCACACGTATTTCCCCTCCGCAATACGGACACCTGCCGATGACCGGCTGCATCAGGATGTTGCCGTCGTCGGCCAGTTCCAGCACGGTCGGGAATGTCTTGCCCTCCTTGCTAGCGAAGCCGTCCAGCAGGATGCGGCGTTTCTCCAACAGTACCGCCACCTCCGCGTCCGCCATTTTGCGATTGCCGATGATGGCGTTGATGTTCAGTACGCAAGAAGGGCTGTCGCCAATGTTGTGCTCACAGCGGTACCCCTTGCAGGTCTTGACCACATTGCCGCCGCACAAGGGGCAGCGGCCGATGATTTTCTTTTCTGTTTCCATTGCTGTATGATTATGATACACTATTTTGATGATAAAATCCTAATTGAATCCACGTTTCCAGTCGGCCACGATGCCGCCGATGATGTTCTTGCCGGACATCACATTTGCCCATCCTTCCGGGTCAAGCGAGAACCAGAGGTCGTTCCACGAGAGCGTGCGCACCTGCCAGGCCAGGATGAACAGGTCGGTGTTGATGGTTTCGAGCCTTGTCACCACCTCGTTGGCGATGTAATAGCGTTCCGAAGAGTCCAGCAGGTTGACCTTATGCTTCCCATTCTTCCCGTCAGCCTCTGTCACATCGTAGCTGCCCGAAGTCACGAGCTGTTTCATGAACGGATAGAGTGCCGCCATCTGCGTGGCCGCGTCCGTCAACTCGTCCGACACGATGGCCGCTATCGCCGTGCCCTTGAGGTTGCTTCCCACTGATTTGAGCAGCAGGTTGCAGTTCTGCGGTATCTCGGTCGTCACCAGTTCCCCTGCTCGTTTGATTTGGTAAAGATTCTGCACCGCCCCCTGTGCGTTGGAGAGGTATTCCAGCATCTTATTCTCTACGCTGTGTACACGGTCAAGTGCGACCGTCACGGCGGCTTCGGCGGCGATTATCTTCTCCTGCGTCTTCCTGCGCTTGTCGTGCAGGCTTTTCAGTTCCAATGTCTGTGCCGTCACCGCGCCGGTCAGTGCCGGGTCTATCTGTTGGGCGAACGCCGGAACGGTATGGCCTCCGGCCAACCACAGGGCCAACGCCCCAACGGCCATTTTTAGTCTGATTGCTTTCATATATGTTCCATGTTACGTTACATTTTGAGACTACCTTTTCTCCGCTCCGCCAGATTCCGGTCGCGTTCCTCCTTGCGTGGGACGAGAACCGGAGCCACCGGCTTGTTCAAGAGGCAGTCGTTCCAGTCCTTGAACGCCTTGGGCGGTAGCCATTGTCCGGTGCGATAATGGACGGGCAGATGTGCGGCAAGCTGTGAGGGCAACGCCTTTTCCGGATTGACGGCAATACTCTTGCCTCCGGCTTCCACATGCAGGCCGCCCTCCGCCTTGCTGATTTTCATCGGGATGCCTTCCAGCAGGCCAATCATGCGAAGCCCGTAGATGCGTCCGGCGATGTCGTTGTCAAAACAATCGAAAGCCTTGGCGTTCGGGAAACGCCCCATCACGCCGGCAATCTGGTTGTCGGAGAATGTCCCTCCGAGAGAGACCAACGCCACATCCGGGTGCAGCCGGCCTCTGTTCATCTGGTGGAAGGCCATCGCGTCGAAGGCTGACTCACAGAAGAACACGCTCCTGACCGCTTCGGGATTGCCGCCGGAGAAGTCGGCCACCCATGCCGCCGAAGAGGAATCCGTGCCTGCCGCCTTTGACTTGTAGCCACCGTAGCCGCGTATCTCGTAGCCCTTCACCTGGCCGTCCGCACCGGTATAGGGGAAACCGATGTTGTAGCCGTCGAAATTCCCGTTCCGTCTGTCCCGTATGAGAAAAACGAATGGGGCAAATTGTCTGACCGTTTCATCGGATATTCCACGCTGGCGGAAGATCTGAGGAATGCGCTCCACGTCTATTTGCCTCACTTCATAGCGTGAGGCATCAAAAACTGATGCAGCCTTGACAGATTTCAGGTATTCCCAATCTTCATGGTATTCCGGTTCGGGCATATTGGCGAAGCGTGCCATGACCTTGGCCGTCTTCTGCCAATCGTCCTTGCCGGTGACGAGGAAGGCATCCAGATTCTCACGGATAAGCGTAAGTACATCCCCTTTGGAGCCGTCCCGGCGGAAGAACATCTGGGCACCCCTGTCGTTGGGATGGCTGACGATGATGGTGTCACGTTTATCCCGTCCGTCGCCCAATACCAGCTCGATGTAACGTCCCACACCGGCCTTGCGGTCAAGGCGGTAGCCGAGGGCATAAGCCACATCGGTCACACCGACACGTGACTTGAGTTCCTTGAAGTTTACCTTGTAGTCCGGCATACCGTATTACTTTTAGGATTAAATACCCATCTTTGCACTTACGGCCTGCGTCCTGCCCATCATGGCAATCTCCGGCCCGAATGTCTTACGTGCCGTCATGTTCAGGAAGGCAGCCTTGTCTTTGTAGTCCGTAAGCTGGAAGTAAGTCCTTGCCGTGCCTTTCGACACCTTCTTCAGACCCAGCTCCACACCGTCATACGAGGCACGGATGGCATAGTCGCCGCCGCGTGTCTTGACGATGGCCGCGTTCCTGAAGGGCACTTCCTCGCCGGGGGCAAGCGGGGCGAGCGGGTCGTTCTTGGCCAAATAGGGCTGTTCGTTCAAGGCCAGCCGCTGCCTGTCCACATGGTCGAGTATCATGTCCGAAGCCCTGTTCACGTCCGCCATGACCGAGACGATGAATTTCGGCTCCTGTTTCAACACGCCGATCCACGAATCCAGGTAGGCGGCCGAGTTGTCCGTGACCTTCGAGTCAAAGCCCATCGAATGGCTTATCATCGCCGCCGTCAGTTCGGCGACAAGCTCCTCCTTGGCATACTTGGGGTCTCCGAACCTGCCCATGCCGTCGCGGTTGAGCCGCTGCGGTGTCATGGTGGAGTGGGCCATCTCATGTAGCATGGTGGAATAGAACTCCATGCCGCCACGGTAGATTTCATCGGGCGTACTCCCAATGTTGAACTGCGCCTTCATGGGCAGCACCACGATGTCCTGTCCCGGCGAGTAATACGCCCCGTCCACACGCTTGTCCGCCTGTATCGGGCAGACCCAGCCCTGCGTTTCGACCATCCTGTCAAGCGCGGCGTGGGCGTACATGCCTTCCGTGTCGCGGAGTTCGGGCAGCCTGAACCTGTCCATGAGCTTCTGCATCCGTTCGGGCTGCACTTCGGCCAGGTTGGTCTGCGCCACGTTGTACACGGGAAACGCCTTGACGAACGGGATGACCTCCATGCCTTCCTTCTCCTCTTTGCTCATGGCCCGGTATTCCTCCGAACTGACCTTCCTGCCGTCCTTGTCTTTCACGAGCATGTCCCAATAGATGACGGGGAAGGCCTTCTCGCCTTTGAGCACGTGGGCTTTCAGGTTGTGCGCCTGCTTGAAGGTGAGGAACACGGGCAGGTCGTAGCCGTTGGCCGCCGTGTGGAGCTGCAGGAAGAAGGAGTTGGAGCCGGAATAGTTGCGTCCTCCCACGTTCTGTGGCAGTCCGGTGTACCCCGACGCACCGCCAATCCAGCCTTTTTTCCAGTCGGACGCCTTCATCTGCTCCATGCGCCTAATCATCATTTCGGCGAAGCGGTCTATGGCCGCCTGTCCGGAACTGGCGGATGACGGATTAGTTCCAGATGCCATAGTCCTCGTCGTCGATTAGCTGGCGTTCCATCTGCATGATGTCCGTCTGTTCCACATAAAACTCGGCGGACTCGTCCGAAGGGTCTGTGCTGTGCGCACGGCACCACTCCAGATAGTCCTGTCCGTTCTCGCCCTCCAGCACGAAGCGGAGATAGCCTATCTTGCCTTCCTGGAGGAGTTCAACCAGCTCCTCGTGTTTTATTGCTTCTGACATAATTATGTTATTTTATTATGAGTGAGTGATTTACATTTTCATTGAGTTTGATTTCTCCAGCCTGTTGGTCTGGGCCGAGAGCAGCCCGTTGATTTCCGGGGTGAGGTACTTGGCCGCAATCTGCTCGCGTGTGGCGGTACGGGTCTTGAAAAGCGAATAGCCGTCGTCAAAGGAGATTTCATGCCGGGCGGTCTTGCCCTTGTCGCCCATGTCCACATACACCTTCCACTTGTTGTCGGTGTGGTCTTTCGCCACACGGACGCCCTTGGGGTCAACGCCTTCGGGAAGCCGGTACTTCTCGTAGGCGGACTTCAGGTGCAGCCGCTCGCCGAAGTTCTTCTCGATGAGCTGGTTCGGGGTCATCACCCGGTCGAAGTAGGCGTTCAAGTCCTGGCGCGAGGCCACGGCGGACATCCTTGCGCCGTCCACCTGGGCATAGAACTTGTACCGTCCGAAGTCGGGACGCTGCTCGTCCTTCTCCTTGTAGACATTGAACTTCTCGATGGCTACCGCACCTTCCGCGCCCTCCATCTGCCGGGGGAACCTGTAGGTGTCCTCCGGCACTTTCGGCATCAGCTTCGTCGGGTAGTAGCGTTCCATCAGTTGCGGCACGGTCAGCTCCTTCTTCTGGTAGGCGGCGAGGTCGGCGGCATCCCTCTTCTGCGGCTTGAGCTGCTGCCCGTCAATTTTTGCGGTGAAATACCAGTCCTCCGGGTTGTCCTTGCCCTGGTAGGCATGGCCGTGGGTCACCTTGCCGCCGTCGGCCGTCACCATCTGCGGCTCGCGCGGCTTACGTTCCTTTTTCGCCCCGGCCTGCTGTTCCACATTGGCATCCGCCTTTGCTTCGGTTTTCTGTTCCGCAGCGGCCTTCTGTTCCGTATTTTTCTGACGGGCAGGTTTCTCCTTCACCTCATTGGGGTCAGTTTGGACAGGCTTATCCTGCACGGCCTGTTCTTTCTTCTTCTTTGCCATATCGGTATTGTTGGGTGTGATTTCTTCTTTTACCTTGGTTTTCTCCCCGGTCTTTTGCTTGGTTTGCTCTTCCTTTTTCAGTTTGGGTGTTTCGAGCTGGTCACAGATGGCCACCCTCTGCCCGGAGCGTATCAGTTTAGGAAGATATACATCCAAGGCGTGATAGGGAAACAAGGTGTATTTGACGGGGTCTTTCTCACCGGGAAAGACCCTGCTGGTCAGCGTGATGGCCAGTACGGCGGCGGCCTTGACCGCATCCTCCCTGTACATCTCGTAGAAATCCCCCTTCCGGAAGAGGAGCATCGCGTCGGGATGCTTCTGTTTCAGCGTGTCGAACTGCCGCAACATGTCTGCGGCGTTTTCCTGTTCTTGCTTCTTTGCCATAAGCGGACGGATTTAGCGTTTGAGACTTTGGCTGACATTCTCTTTGGGAGAGTGCAGCTTCATGGCACGTTCCTGCGACTGCCTGTCCACGACCTTCCGGTATTCCCAACGGTTGCTGTCGGTCTGTACCAGTCCGAGGTATTCAGGGTGCAGCTCGTCGTAGCGCAGCTTCTGCTGGCGTTCCCATTCCTTCAGGTCGCCCTTGATGACTTTGAAGCCCTGCGGCTCCCTCAGGTCAACGCCGACCGACACCTTCTCGCCGCCGACATTGAGTTCCACGGGCTTGCCGTCGCGTACCTGTTGCTTCTGCTGCGTGCCCAGCTCGATGTCGTTCACTTTCTCCATGTCCTTCAGCTTCTGTTCCAACTGTATTTCGGTTACACGGCGGTGGATGACGGAACGGGTCTCAGGGTCGAGCTGGAGGTACTGCCGGGTCTTTTCGCCGTCCACATCCACGGCCTTTTGGATGACCTCTCCCTTTCTTAGGCGTTCCGCTTCCTGTTCAGTCAGGCCAAGAGCCTTGTTGCGTTCCGTTTCAAGAATTGCCCTGACGGGATAGGCCATCAGGGCCGGGTTGCCCAGCCGGTCTGACACCAGCTGGAGTTTGAGCGGCAGCGTGACGTCGTTGCCGTTCTGCGCACGGATGGAAACCTGCATGAGGGGTGTGACCTCGCCGGAGAGCAGCTTTTCCTTCACCTCCTGCGGAAGAAGGTCTGCCTTCTCCTTGTCGATGCCCAGCATCGCCAGCTTCCCGTAGGGCAGCGTTTCGGATAAATTTCTGTTGTCCATTTCGTTATACTTGTTTTTACGGGTTAATTTTGCGGACGAAACCGCTTGAACACCCTGCAAAAGTATTTTCACCCAAACAAGAAAAAGAAATGCACAACACTATTCTGCTGTATCTGATGCTGTCGCTCCTGCCACTTACGGCTTCCGCACAGTTCTATACCATTACCAAGGAGTCGGAGTTAATACCCGGTTCTGGAAGCAAAGCGATGAAAAATACTGAAAAAGAGAATGATACAATCAGTAACAATGTACAAAGTGTCAGAAACGACACATTGCACATCAAAGCACCGATAGAGAAAAAGGAGAAGCGGAAAGGCCAAAAAAGTGACAAAAAGACATCCCCAAAATCCATGCTTCCCGAACTGACCATTCCCAACCTCTATAAGGAAATCATACGGAACGGAATACGTCATCCGAAAATCGTATTGGCACAGGCCATCCTTGAAACCGGGTGGTTCACCTCCCCGGTATGCAGGAACAGGCACAACCTGTTCGGCCTGACCGACCCACGGACGGGAAAATACTTCGTGTTCGGCCATTGGACGGAGAGTGTCCGGGCCTATTACACCAAGGTACAGTACAAGTATAAGGGAGGAAACTACTTGTTATGGCTCAGGGATATAGGTTACGCGGAGAACCCAAGGTATGTCCGTTCGCTAAGCCGTATATTGGAGCAATACCTCTAAATTAAATCTGTTTGAACATTTTCAGCAGCACAGGTGACAGTAATGTCGTCGCCAATACAAGCACCCACAGATTGCCCGTCGATGGATTGTAGGCGGCAAGAATTTCCGTAATGGTACTGCCTCCGGTAATTCCGGCGGCAGACTCGAAGGCTGCGGTCAATAACGCCCAGCAAACACCTATTGCCAGACAGCCTTTTACCAAACGGGGAAGCATCAGCCATGTTACCAGAAAGATGAATACGCTTAGCAATATCCCGCTCACGGGTAATGCCGTTTCTTCTCCAATAAACTTGACCAGTACATATTCACGCAATCCGCCATTGAGTATTGCCACAGGGATGAAGCATATCCAAACGATAAATGATTTCAATAGCCGCATAATTCTTTGCATAAAGGGATGACTCTTTATCCTACGGCACTGTCCACATCTACATAATAATTTGCCGGATTGTTGCGGTCCACATACACGCGCACCTTCTTCTTCGGGGCTATCTCGTAGCTTTCATACCAGAAGGAACCGCTGCGGAAGAAGTACACCCGTCCATCCGGTGCGGTGTAGCGGCAACTGACCATGATAGGATGATGTCCGTTCATCGAACTGCTTGTATCTTCACCGATGCCTGTAATTTCCGCTTCCACCACTTCCCCCGTTGCCAACAGCTGACGGGCTTTCCGCTCATGGCTGCGTTTCACCAGCCAGAAGGCCGTCCCTATTCCGGTAAACACGGTTCCTATAAACGCGAAGATGAGAATCAGCCAACCGTTATCGTCCAGATAGCGCACTTCCCGCGGATTGTTTTTCTGATAATATATGGTTATCCGCTTGCCCGGATACATGGACGAGGATGCCATGTTGAGCATGGCCGTATAGGATTTTCCGTCTACGGTATATTCCACGACAGGAGTACCCAACGATTCGCTGCTCGCTCCGCGCATGGCCAAGATAACGGCATCCGTCGGTTCAGCCTTTTGCCGGAATGTGTGGCCGCTGACACCAACGGCGATGCCGACGATGAGCAGGATAATACCTACCGAAATAAATATGCCGCAGAATACGCGGATAAAGGTTTTGCCTTTCCGTCTGCCTTTGGCCAATGCCTTCTCTCTGTCGGGATACATAATGAATATGTTTTTTAGTGAATAGGACAAATGATAAATCATGGAGGAGTCAAACTGTTGTCCGTCTTGTCTGCGGCAAACTCGTCCAACCGATCACGGTAACTTTCGGGAATGAGCAGTTCCGGCCAGTCGCTCGCCCCTTGGGATGTAAAAGAGGCACCGGTGTAGCCCAGTTGGAGCGGCTTGCGGCATTTGCTGTCATAACGCCAACGGGCTGTCCGCGCTACACCAAAATCATCTGCATTGTAGCTCCACTCATTGGTTTCGGGGAAATACTGGTAGACCTCCGTAGTGCCTATGAGGGAAATAAACACGCCGGGAGGAAGCCCGATGTCGTCATGGCGCATATTCCGCCAGTTATTGTACACCACGAAACCGATGCCTGCCAACGCACCGGCGATGACGAGCCCTAAGAATGTCCTCCATATCCGCCCGAACATCTTGTATCCCCGGACAACCTCCTCAGGCCGTAGCCTGTCCAAGCTATTCCCATACTTTCCGAGGTATTGGCTGATGACGGCATCGTCCATATCCGGAACGGATTGTTCCGTAAGGCGGTGTTTCATCTTATAGAAAATGTCCGGATTATTCCGGTCAACAAACAGGGGAAGCTTGACGCCCACCCGTATCAGCCCCAAAATCCCTGCCATCGAGGAAGAAACGGATTCCTTGAAGCGGTGCTTCGAGCCTCCGGGCAAGGCAAATTCATAGACGGCCATTGTCGTCAGCTTGCCGTCAGAGTCCTTTTCATCCTTCAGTTCCACCACTTCGGCTTCCGTCAAGATACCTTGCGCAACCGCGTGAAGCTCCGTCTGATGCCTCTTCCAGGTAGCATGGGCAAAGAAGCAAGCCACTGCGATTAAGAAAAGGCCTAATCCACAGCCAAACCAAAAATTAATCGGAATCAATGCGCACCAGAAAAGAGCACCTGCCCCGGCTATTACTGCAAAGACAATAACCGTTTCCTTTCGTTGGCTCTTCTTGCTTTCTTTATAGGCTTCTTTGCGCAGGTCCTTTTCTTTCATGATACGAATGTTTAATGGATTTGATGACAAAAATAGCATCTTGATGTTTCATCACGGTTACAGCATTGTGAAATATGGCGAATAGCATAAACCAAATTATGGCGGAATATAGATAATTACAAGTGCATAAACCTATGATTTCCGACGCCTTTTCCTAAAATTTTGTAGAATATGACAAGAAACGAGCTGGAAATTGCCTGATTAGCAAAAGAACAGCAACTTTGTCCCAATATAAACGAACGTGAACAGCCATCATATAAATGTGTCATGGAAACGAACAAAGTATATCAGATGCCGTTGGCCAAGGTCTATCCCTTGCTGGTTGCCAAGGCCGAACGGAAGGGACGGTCGGAAAGCGAGGTGCGGCAGATTGTGCAATGGCTCACAGGGTACACGCCCGGACAGCTTACGGAAATTCTCGCCACCGACATTACATACGGCGATTTTTTTCAGAACGCCCCACAGTTGAATCCCGACCGCCTGCTTATCAAGGGAACGGTCTGCGGTGTTCGGGTCGAGATCATTGCAGAACCACTGATGCGTGAGATAAGGTATCTTGACAAGCTCGTTGACGAACTGGCCAAAGGGAAGAGCATGGATAAGATTCTAAGGAACTCTTGTCCGAATACATAAAAAAGTTGCCATGAAAATAAACGAGATATATAATTGCAGCGGATTGGTTGAATACATCAACGAAATCGGCTTCCTGCCGTTGCTGCACATGGGACTGGACGGATGGTCGGCGGAAGAAGCGGTTGACGAGGAATGCCGTTACGTCACGTTGCCCGACGGCGGATGGGAATGGCCGCTATGGGAATGGAAAGGCGACATCATCCGGGAGAGCGGATGCGCATACGGCAAGTTCTTTGACCGGAAAGCTGCCTTCATAAGCCGCGAATGGTGGCCGGACTTCTGCAACTGGCGCCGAAATGTGTATCCACATCCGGAGGAAAGCAGCATTGAGGACATGATACTTCAGACATTGCAGGAAAACGGCAGCATGATTACCCGTGACCTGCGCAAAGCCTGCGGCTTTACGGGAACGAAGATGCGCGGCAAGTTCGATACCTATATCTCACGTCTTGAAATGGGCTGTTATATCGTCACGGAGGATTTCGTCTATTCGAAAGACCGGCACGGGCGCAACTACGGCTGGGGGATGGTCGTTGCTTACCATGCCTGAAGTCCTCTTGGGCAAGGACAGCTGCCATCCCGACCGCACTCCCGAAGAGTCGCGCCAGCGGATGGAAAAGCACTTTCAAGGATTGTTCCCGGATGCGGACGGACGTTTATTTGACTTCCTGTTGAAGTGAACATTCAACAGATGCATAAAAGGAACAGATGTGCCGGATAAAAGGCATAGAAACAGTACTTGGCCACATTCCCGTGGATGAAACCCCTTGTGCCGTTATACAGGAAGATGACCGCACAGGCAAGCAGCGCACCGATTATGCCGTAGTGCATCATCAGCGGAAAAGCAAACAGCAGTTGCATTATCCTGCGCAAAGTGACCGGTGTGTTCTTGCCCATATTCAACAGGTAGAACACTACTATCATCAGCACACCCCTCCATTCGTAGTCCGCTTCCAACCATGCCGCTAGCCATGCCGTCATCAATATGGAACAACAGCATAAGATACGATGTTCCCAAAGCCTCTCGAATGCGGCCAATGCCGCCACTCCCAAGGCCAGCGTGAACATCATGTTGTGCGTGCCGTCCGCACCGTTCAACAGATACCACGGCACTTCGCTGACGACTGCGAACAACAGGAGGGAAAGGAAGTAGCGCATCCGGTTGCGGGTATGGGCAAATCCTTCCGCAACCAGGAAAGCGAACACGGGAAAGGCGATACGACCGAAGCACCGCATCACCTCATAAGCCCAGGTATTGCCGTCCAAGAGATAGTATGCGTAGTGGTCTGCCACCATTGAAAGCACGGCGATGATTTTCAATGCGCTGCCGCTCAACAGCGGAAACATCTTTAACGGATATGAAGTTGAACTGACATCCATATATTATTATCATTCAATTTATTATCAAGAACAGTTAGACAATCCCTTAACTTATTCCAAGCAGTTCCTTGACCATGTTCTCCACCTCCTGATTGACCCGTTTGAAGTTGCGGTTGAGCAGGATTTCCTTCTCCCGGTCATTCTTGAACTCGTAGATTTTGGGCAGCGGCACATAGTGTTCCTCCTCGTCCTTAATCCTCTTCATGTCGAAGTGTGTCTTGCAGAAGTATTTCGTGGTCTTGAACTCCTCCGACTGCTCGATGTCGAACCTGTCCAGCATCCTCTCGTCCGTGGCGGTGAAGTCACGCGCCGCCTGTCCGGCCAGCCATCCCGTGGCCATGTCCGCTATCTTGGCGGCAGGCACGAGGTAGTCCATCTTCTCCGATATGGTGGTGGACACCTTCTGGTCGTTGATGGAGATGGAGCGCGAGGTCTGCTTGGCCTTGCCGAACACGTCGTTCTGCGCCCATTCCAGCGTCTCCTTGTTGCGTGCCGCCCCCATGAAGATGTTGCCGCACGTGGTGATAATCTTCTGCATCCCCACCTTGCCGTAGTCCGCCTCCAGCTGCGGCAGTT